>Ga0163215_100223_pt1 | contig 139144 bp, 154 predicted proteins | sample SynspAceP_FD_185934 | JGI IMG/M metagenome (GOLD analysis project Ga0163215, IMG submission 185934) | Saline lake microbial communities from Ace Lake in Antarctica - Synechococcus sp. Ace-P (Hybrid Assembly) | ecosystem: Environmental > Aquatic > Non-marine Saline and Alkaline > Saline | place...
CTCCGCGACAATCAACAACTACAAATCACTTGCCCGCGACAAACTGATCAGCCAATCTCAACCCGTCGCGGCCAAGGATTATCATCCTGATTGTCGCGCTGCTCTCATGCAGATTGTCGCGCTACACGGATCAATGACCGAAAGCGCGGAGCGGATGGTTTGATCTCTAAAATCGATAAGATGCGATGAATATCGGCTGGGCGGACAAGTTTAACAAAGCTTGTGTCGGTAACTACGAAAAGCCAATGACAAATGGCGCGAGTCTGACATCAACAACTTCGTAGTGCTGGCGACGCGCTTCTTTTGTTGAGCGACTAATTTCTGTGGGACCTAATCGCTCACGGTTTCAAATCTGCGCAACACCTTAAAGGCAAGCATCAGTATTAGCATGCAGGCAAACATCCCAGAAACATCACCGACGAGATATCCAGCGGATGTTGAAGCGGCTTGCTGGAAGGCTAGCAACATGCCGCCGGTATTGATGACGGATGCGATACAACCAGCAATCAGGATGTCTCGCCAGTTCGCACGGTTGCCTGAGGTGATGCGAAAATCCATGCCAGCGCGTGCCAGTGCCCAAAAAGTAACAACGGCACAGACGACACCTGACATCAGTCCGATGATCTGAAGCGGTGTGAACCCGGACAAGCCGAAGTTGAGCCAGTGGGTAAATGCTGCGGCCGGTAGCAGGAGAGGGATCGCCTTCCACCCCATCAGCCAAGCTGATAGCACCCGAACCCCATGAGGTAGGAACAGGAGGCTTGCATAGGCTGCCATCTCAGGGGTGTATTGCTGTTGCCACGGCAAAAGCACATCCATCGAGAGGCTAAAAGCCGCTAAATATGCGATAGATATAAGAGCGAACGCGATAAGTAGGCTGCCAAGATTTCGACCGGATTCTGAAATGGTCACGTCAACTTCTTTGATAATGAATAGGTTGATCGCTTTTTTTCATTGCTATGGACAAGATAGCCGGCATCTACGACGTCCTTCATAGCTCGGAAGAAACTACTGCGTGGCACGCCAGCAAGCAATGCGTGCTTGCGGATTTCGTCCGTCTCGACGGTTGTGCCATTGGTCTCGGACAAGATGGTAGCGGCATAGACAATGTCCTTTTGAATCGACCCTAAATCATCGATCCCAAGATCCCGCTCCATCCCGAGGAGCAGCTCTTTAAGATGAGCGATTGAAGCGAGCCTTTTCATAGCAACCTTTCTACGCGACGACTAATTTGGTCAAACCCGTCAGGCCTATCAACGATAGGAATTGACATCCGTGAAGGCAAGTCTCAAATTGAGACTGCATTAGCAGAAAAAACTTATTTTATAGCACCAACGCCCCGCGAGCTTACGCCCGCGGGGCGTAATTTTTTTAGCCTATCAGGTGGCTCTTCCTGTGGCGAGTATCGACAGCATCTCATGCGTAAAGAAGTCGACCACGGCGATCACGTCCTCGCCATCCCTGCCATACTGGTTCTGCACAAAAATAATGTTTTCGTTGGATCAGATCCAAGCGTCCGCTTTCTCGATCATGTCGAAGCCCACGGTGGGCTGTCCCACGGATTTGTAGCGAGGGATGTCGGGCCCGCCAGGCAATGGCATCATCCGGAAATAAATTGGGGCTCGGCGGCCTCATTGTTCCAAACCCGTGCCGTCGTTGACGGTTTTTGAATGTCTCTGAATAGCTAGCAATCGCTGCGAAGCTGCAATCTTGCTACGTGGGTTCGGACCGGACGTTTGCTTCGCTGCCCACCGATGTCAGCTTTGCTAAAATCGTATTGTCACTGACAGTTCGCAGCGACGTCAAAGACGCTCGACTGACAATCACTTGGGTACGCAGACAGCAGCGTCTTGAGCCTAACAACATGGGCGTCTTCGCATGTTATGAAGTCAGCCGCTGTCGGAAAACCTGTTTCAAGGATTTGCTGAACTACCTTAGCGCTCGCTGCAAGCGGACGCGATCGGCTATAAGAACGACGCGTTCTCGATTGGGTCCTTAAAGAGATTAAGAGCCGCCTGATGGCCTGATTGGTTTTGGTGATCTTGCGCTCGTCCGCCTATTGACCCTTTCGGTCCGATCCGGACATGCAAGTATCGCATTTGATGGAACAACAAATCGAAACCCGCCCAAGCGCGCTATGATGCCGGGAGTAGGTCGTAGTTTATGGCCTATCGAGGGACTTAGATGTTCTTGAGCTGAACCAATGCGCCCTTGGCTGCGATGACTTGTGCTGCGATACGGGAGGCCGCCAAAATGCGGTCTTCCATAGAGAGCGCCTTATCTAGCCCGGCAAAGAAACCGGCGTTAAAGCTGTCCCCGGCAGAGGTCGTGTCTACGATTTTGCTGACAGGGGGCGGGGTGACGGTCGTGGTTTCGCCTGCGTGTGCGTAAAGGATATCGCCGCCGCCGTTCTTAACCACCACGGTCGTGGCCCCGGCGTTGCGATAGCGGTCCAGCGTGTCTTGAATGGTGGCGTCGCCAAAATGTGCGGCTTCGTCGTCGAAGGACGGCAGGACGATATCGCAGGCCTGTGCGAAGCGCATAATCGTTTCGGTCATCTGTTTGTCGTTGGCCCATAGACGGGGACGCAGGTTGGAATCGAAGGCGACGGTCTTGCCGTGTCGGCGCGCGGATTGGACGGCGTCCAGCAGGGCGTCGCGGCCGGCGGGGTCAAGGATCGCAACAGTGATGCCCGACAGATAGATCAGATCGGTCGATCCCATGGCCTGCGCTAAGGCTTGGCTATCGCTGGCCAACTGCTTTGCCGCGGATTGGGACCGCCAATAGGAAAAGCTGCGCTCTCCATCATTTAACGAAATCATGTAAAGGCCGACGGTGCTGTTGGCAGAGCGGGCGACGTGGGCGATGTCGATGCCAGCGTCCGTCATCTTTTTCAGCATGGCGTCAGATACGGCGTCGGTGCCGACCTTTGTAAAGTATTGCGTCGTGATGTCAGGCCGCAGGGCGCGCATGTACCACGCCGTGTTGAAGGTATCGCCAGCGAAACCCATCTGAAACGCGCCCGGTGCGTCGCCGGGAGCCATTTCGACCATACATTCGCCGATCGATAAAAAACGCAGCGCGGTTGCCGGGGCGGTGGGGGATAAGATCGGGGAGGAGGTCATGTTGCGGCCTTCGGATGTTAGACTAGTATACCATTGCAACCAGGCGATATGATTGCAAGATTAACGATAATTCTTGCCCCTCACTTTCAGCGCCAGATCGTGGATCTGCAAGGCGCATATGGGTGCGGGCAAGGGCGGGCATATCACAGGAGGCAAATGATATGAGTGAAATTCCGGTCGTCAGCACAGGCGAGCATGTCACGCGGCAAGTGCTAGCAGATCACCCCGATCTGATGGTTGTCGCCTTTCGGTTCGGTGCGACGGGGGCAGAGGGCGCGCTGCACAATCATCCGCATGTGCAATCGACGTTCGTCAAAGAGGGTCGCTTTCGCTTTACGGTGGACGGCGAAGTGACCGAAGTCGGACCTGGCGATAGCTTTGTCGTGGCGTCAAACGTCGTGCATGGCTGTGTCTGTCTGGAGCCGGGGTTGCTGGTGGATTGCTTTACGCCGCGGCGCGACGACTTTTTGTAAGCACGAAAAAGGCGGGCCAGTGTTTGGCCCGCCTTTGCATTGTCACCGCGCTTAGCTGAACAGCATGCCGCCGTTGATGTCGACGTTTGCGCCCGTGATGAACGCGCTGTCGTCGCAAGCCAAGAACAGCACCAGATTGGCGATATCGACGGGCAGGCCCTGACGTTTCACCGGGGATGCGTTTTCGACAAAGGTGCGGACCTCTGGCTTGGTGTGGACGTTGTGGAAATCCGTGTCGATCATACCAGGGCAAAGAGCGTTGACGCGGATGTTCGGGCCAAGCTCTTTCGCCAAGCCGCGTGTCATGGTCATGACAGCGCCTTTGGACGTCGCATAAGCAACCGAACCGGGGCCGCCGCCGTCACGGCCAGCTTGGCTGGCAAGGTTGACGATCGTGCCGGTTGTCATGTGCTCTAGGCACGCCTTAACCATCAGGAACGTGCTGGTCAGGTTCAGGTCCATGACCGCGTTCCAATGCTCCAATGACATCTCGGAGATTTTCTTGCGTGCGATCAGGCCGCCGGTGTTGTTCACCAGAATGTCGACGCTGCCGAAATCTGCGACAGCTTTGCCGACCAGTGCATCGACGCCTTCTTGGGTGTTCAGATCACCCTGCAGCGCGAACGCCTTGCCGCCAGCGGCGGTGATTTCAGCCACGGCGCTGTCTGCACCTTCGCTGCTGGAAAAGTAGTTGATGGCGACGTTTGCGCCTTCTTCTGCCAGACGAATTGCGCAAGCGCGGCCAATGTCGCGGCCGCCACCTGTGATGATCGCTGTTTTGCCTTGAAGTTTCATGTGTCTTCCTTCCAGTTTATTTTATCAGGCCGGCGTTGTGCCGACATCGAATGTCTTGGGGACGATGACGCGGAAAGAGCGGTCGTCGGCATCGGTGAAGTACAGGTCGCAGTCGTAGCCTTGATCATCCAAAAAGCTGAAGATCCGGCGCGGTACGGCTGTGGGATAGGGCACCAGCAAGGTTGCGATGCGGTGACGAATAGCTTTCGGGAATGTCGCCTTCAGACAGGTGCTGACGGGCAGCCCCTCGATCTCTGATGGGTCGACATCGGGAAAGCCGGTTTGCTGGGTCAGGGTCGGCACGCCGGCCTCTGACCACAGGAACTGGCCGTAAAAGCCAGCATTCTCGCCAGTGTAGCGGAATGTTGTGTCGCCCAGTGTCATGGGCGCGTTTGCGTGCAGCAGGAAATTAACCTCGACCGGTTCATCGGCGTCGATGGAATCGACGATGACGAAGTATTCGTTATTCACGAAATAGACGTCGCGCAGCACAGAGGTGATTTCAGGCGACAGCGTCTGATAGGCTGCTGTGGCATCGCCCTGCATATAGATGTGATCGCCGCGATCTTCGGCGATGTTGATCTTGCCTGTGGACTGCATCGCGAGCGACTTGTCCTTGCCCGCATACTGACCCTTACCGTTGATCAGGATCGCGTTCTTGGACACCGTTTGGCGGCGCCAGTTCTGGTGCATGGTGCTGTTAAAGGCCACGTAATAGCCGGACTGGATCGCAAGATCTTCGCCAAACCCTGCCAGACAAAAGGCATTCTGATCGCCGTGGCTGTGACTGATCGAGCCATAAGGCGAGGATTTCATCACGAACTGAATGTGGTTTTCCGGGTCTTGCATCCGGTGCTGGATCGCGACCCAGCCGATGCCTTTGAACCAACGGAACTGGTCGTCATCCGCGGGGGGGACGGCGTCAATGATCGGGAAATCGGTGCGGTAGGCGAGTTCGTCAAAGTTAAAGTCCCACCAGCCCCAGTTATAGAACATCTGTTCCGTGCCGGGATTGGTGCGCTTAATTTCGTCGTAATACCACTGATAGGCCCCGTTGCCGGTGACGCCGGCGTATTGGCGCAGGTTATAGCCGATCTTGACCGCGGGCAGATCGCCCATGGTGCTGTCGTCGCCAAAAGTGGCGCGGCGGGTGTCGGGGGCTTTGGTATAGAGCGGGAAATCACCGGTGCGCTGAAAGAACGGGCGGTCATACAGGTTGATGCCAGTATAGCTTTTCAGCAGGTTCGCCGCGTCGATCAGATAGGCCATGCCGGTCATCCAATAGTGCGGACCTTCGGCCCAGCCGCCGTCTTTGTCGCCCCAAGGCGAATAGACGGTGAACAGGAATTCGATGGAATAGTTCAGCCAGCCCTCTGCCTCTGGTGCGTCGTCCAGCAGGGCGATTGATGCGGGGATCAGCACGGCAGACACAGCGCGCACGGCGTGGCTGTCAAAAGGGAACAGATGAATGTTCGCATGCTTGATGATGTGGTCTGCGGTTTCGCGGGTGCGGGCAAGCAGGGCGGTGCGGACGGTCGTACGCTCTTCTTCGGTCAGCTGGTCGTAAAGCCAGTCATAGCCCCACGCGAGGGCCACGTTCACGCGGAACGCCCATTCGTCAGTATAGCTGCGCGAGGTTGTGCCCGCAGGATTCCACGCGGCGGCGGACAGCAGCCAGTCTTTGGCGCGGGCCAGCATATCGGCGTCGCGGGTGACTTGGCCGCCGATGGCCAGATGGCGTATCGCGTAAAGCAGCTCTTGGCAGTCGATATAGGTCTGACGCCAGATCGGCGCGGTGCGCTTGTGATCCGGATAGCCAGCTGGTTCGGGCATGATGTCCCGGTCCATCCACGGCAGTACGGATTTTTCAAAGAAGGTGGACCATGTGCAATGGTCTGCGTCGGCCGCGATATCGCTGCGGAATTGATCCAGCCGGTCTGGCGTCAGCCACAGGCGCGGGTGGCTGCGGTCTGCGGTGGCAAAGCGGGTCTTGCGGCTGGCAAGGGGTGTTTCGGGCAAACCGTCTGCGACGGTAAAGCTGCGATCGCTGCTCCATGCGGTGACGGCTTGGCCAGCGTCGTCGCAGACGGCGTAGGACCAGACGTAGTTGCCAGCAGGCAGCACGGTATCAGGCGTGAAAAAGTTCAGCGCGATGCCGGAAAATGTGTGGGTCGATTTGGCGGGATAGGACGGGTCGGTCGACATACGCAGCACGTAGTGCGCCTCGTCCTCGATCACCGGAAGCCATGTGAAACGCGGCGGGTTTTCAGCCACGGCAAAGCCGTCAGCTGGCCCGTATTGAATGGTCAGACGTCCAGTCTTGGGCTCGTCCAGCATGGGAGTTGTGCGAGGAGGCATCGGAGTGCTTTCTGATCGGATCAAAGGAGAGGGTGAGGTGCGGCCACCTAGGCGGCCGCACCTCTGCTCGGGAGGAACTGTTACTGGTACTGACGCGCGTAGGCGGCGTTCATGACTTCGATGACCTGTGGGTAGCCCATCTTGTCGAGGGTCGCGGCGTAGTCATCCCATTCGGCCTGCACGTCGCCTGCGCCAAGGATCCAAGCCTGCTGGCGTTCCAGCATGTAGGTGCGGATCGACGGCCAGTACTTGTCAAAGGTGGCCTGCTCTTCTTGGTTGAACGCGACGCCCAGGAATTGCGGGATCAGCAGATCGTTGGCTTCGTACAGTGCGATGCCTTCCAGTGCTTCTGGGGATGTCCACTGCAGCTCGTAGCGGTAGTCCTGAAAGAAGCCGCGCTGGATTTGTGCGCCTTCCAGATACATCTGGCTGTTCACGGCGACGTCGCTGCTGAGCACTTCTGACTTAAAGGTTGGCTCACCGTCGACCATATCCCATGTCTTACCTTCAACGCCGAAGTTCGCCAGATTGCGGCCTTCTTCGGTGAAGTAGAAGTCAAAGTATTTGATCGTCTCGACGGGGTGTTCGTTCATGTAGCTGATCGCCCAGCCATCGGGTTTGATCGGGATGCGGCGATGCTCTTCCATGCGCACGCCGGACGTGGATGCGGGCGGCAGGAAGGGGATGAAGTTAAAGCCTTCGGCCTTGTCAGCCAGTGCTGCGTTGTAGCCAGAGGTGGACGCGAACCAGTCGTGGGTCGAGCCGCCAAGGTTTTCCGACAGCAGGTAATCGCGCGAGGACGAACCACGGGTAAAGATTTCCGGGTCGATCAGGCCTTCGGCATACCACTGCGCGATATTGGCCAAACCGTCGCGGTAGGCGTCTTGCGCATAGGGGTGCACGATGGCGCCAGCATCATCGACATAGAAGTCGTGATAGGTGTCAGAGCCGGAAGAGCGGGCGTCGAACAGGGTCAGCAGGCGGTTCACCTCTTCCCACTGGCGCGAGAAGAAGGGGATTTCGTCCTTCTTGCCGTTGCCGTTCGGGTCGCCGTCACGGAACGCGACGAGGACGTCGTGGTATTCATCGACAGTCTGCGGCTGTTCCAGACCCAGCACATCCAGCCAATCCTGACGGATGTACCAAGCGCGGGCGAATTCGCCATCGGGCAGGTATGGGATGTAGTAATAGTTGCCGTCATAGGCAGAGATCGCTTCTTGCAGCTCTGGGTGTTCGTCCCAGAACTTCTGGATGTTGGGCGCGTGTTCTTTGACCAGATCGTTCAGCGGCACAAATGCGCCCTCTGGACCGTATTCGTTCACAGGCTGTTGGATCAGGTGACCGCCGACGATGTCGGGCAGTTTGCCTTGGGCCAGCATCAGGTTCATCGCCTCGGCGCTATCGGTCGAGTTTGCACCGGCCGTTGCGTCCTTAAGCGAGATGTTGGTCATCGCGCGCGCCGCTTCTTCGACCGGATAGATCTTGGACGCATCGCCGCCAACGCCGTAGCCTTGGGCGCGAGGCCAATGCATGTGGATCGTCAGTTCAAGCGGTTCGTCAACGATTTGCAGGTGGCTTTCTGCGAAGGCGGGCGAAGTCATCGCCGTGGTCATCAGGATCGCCGAAGTCAGTGTAAGATGTCGCATTTGGTTTCCTCCCTAGATGCGGTCGTCGGTTATTCTTTCACCCCTCCCAGAAGGATGCCTTTGTTGAAGTATTTCTGCAGGAACGGGTAGATCAGCAGGATCGGGATGATCGAGCAGACGATGATCGCCGCGCTTACCGTTTCGAACGAGTAGGCCGCGTTGATCAGGGTGCTGGCGAATTCTTCGTCGTCAGACAGTTCCATGATGACGTGGCGCAGATAGACCTGCAGTGGGATTTTGCCTTCGTCCTGCAGCAGGATCATCGCCCAGAAGAACCCGTTCCAGCGTGACACGATGCAGAACAGCGCAACGGTCGCGATCGCCGGTTTCGACAGGGGCATGTAGACCTTCCACAGCACCTGAAATTCATTGGCACCATCCATCCGGGCTGCTTCCTCGAAAGACTGCGGGATGCCTTCGAAAAAGTTGCGCAGCAGGATGATGTTAAAGCCGCTGACCGCAAAGCCGATGATGATGCCGAAATAGCTGTCCAGCAGGTTCAGGTCGCGCATGTTCAGGAAAAACGGGATCATGCCTGCGTGGAACCACATGGTGAAGGCCACCATCAGGTTCCAGAACCGACGCCCGTACAGTTGGGGCCGGGACAGGGCGTAGGCACCGGGGATGATGAACGCGAGGCTCATCAGGGTGCCGCCGATGGTGTAGATGAAGGTGTTTTTGTACGAAATCCAGAACATCGGCTCTGACAATACGCGGCTGTAAGCCTCTAGCGTGAAACCTACTGGCGTCAGAAGCACGTTGCCAGCGCGCGCCTCGAAGCCAGAGCTCATGGACAGGGACGCGATGTAGATGAACGGATACAGCGCCGAGATCGTGAACATGCCAATCAGCACCATGTTCAAGATAACAAAGGCTTTGTCGCCGCGTGAATAGAGGTTCATTTTAGCCATGATTTCAGTCCCCTACCAAAGCGATGTGCGCGAATAGCGCTTGGACACAGTGTTCGCAGTCATCACGAGGACGAAGGCGACGACGGCGTTGAACAGGCCCGCTGCGGCGGCAAGATCGTACTGTCCGCCCTGCAAACCTTGCCGATAGATGAATGTGTTCACGACATCGGCGGTGGAATACGTGGCCGGCTGGTACAGCAGGATGATCATCTCGAACGACACTTCGAGCATGTTGCCGATGCGGATAATCAACATGATGATGATCGTCGGCATGATCGACGGCACGGTGATCTTCCACATCATCTGCCAGCGCGAAGCGCCGTCGACGACCGCGCTTTCGTACAGCGTTGGCGACACGCCAGCGATGGCGGCCAGATAGACGATGGATTGGAAACCGGCCTCTTGCCAGATCGTGGTGCCGACGAAAATCGGGCGGAACCATTCGGCCTTGGTCAGGAAGTAGATCGGATCAACGCCGAACCATTCCAGAATGGTGTTCACGATACCGGCAGAGGGCGAAAACGCCGTGATGACGATACCAGCGATGATCACCGAAGAGATGAAGTGCGGCAGATAAACGATGGTCTGCGCGGTCTTCTTGAAGGTCTGGTTCAGCACTTCGTTAAACATCAGCGCCAGAAGGATCGGCACGGGAAAGCCAAAGGCGAGGCTAAGAAGGCTGATGTAGACCGTGTTTTTCAGCGCGCGAATGAACTGATCGCTGCCGAAAAGAGTGTGGAAATGCTCAAGCCCGATCCAAGGGCTGTTCGCTACGCCGCGAAAGATGCTGTAATCCTTGAACGCGATCTGCAGGCCGTACATTGGCGTGTAAAGGAACACCAAAAGCCAAATGATCGTCGGGGCCAGCAGCAGGTAAAGCTGCCATTCGCGGCGCATGTGATCGCCGACCTTTTGGATGCGGCTCGGGTGGCGATAACGCAGGGCTTCTTTGGCTTCGGCGACCAGTTTCTCGGTCGACCCGCCAGTATGATCCTCTTGCATGCTCATGCGGCACGCGTCTGGCCGGACAGGGCCAACCCGGTTTTGCCGTCGAAAATCTTGATCAGCTCTGGCGCGACGGTAAAGCCGTTGACCGCATTCAGGCGGTCCAGATTACCAAGCGTTTCGGTGCGGATCACAAAAGGCGCATCGCCAAGCGTCATGTGCAACAGCGCCTCTGACCCGAGTGTTTCCACCAGTTCCAGCCCGCAGCGGACAGCGCCGGGCTGATTTTCCGTCACGATAGCGGCGTATTCGGGACGCACGCCGACGATTACTTCGCGGCCAACGGCGTTTTGCAGGTCGGCCAGCGGGGCCAGCGCAAGGGTCTGGTCGCCGAACTGAGCAACCGGACCGGTGTCGCCAGCGGCGATAGTCGCCTTGATCTGGTTCATCGGCGGCGCGCCAAGAAAACCCGCAACAAAGGCGTTGGCGGGGTTCAGGAACAGTTCCATCGGGGTGCCGATCTGTTCGATGCGGCCGTCGTGCATGACGACGATCTTGTCGGCCAGCGTCATCGCCTCGACCTGGTCGTGGGTGACGTAGATGCTGGTGACGCCAAGGCGTTTGTGCAGGCGCTTAATCTCGGCGCGCATTTGGGTGCGCAGTTTTGCGTCAAGGTTGGACAGCGGTTCGTCGAACAGGAACACTTTGGGGCGGCGCACAATCGCGCGGCCCATGGCGACGCGCTGGCGCTGGCCGCCGGACAGGTCGGCGGGGCGGCGTTCCAGATAATCGGTCAGGCCAAGGATGCCACTGACTTCTTTCACCGCGGACGCGATGTGTTCCTTGCTTTCCTTGCGGATTTTCAGGCCAAAGGCGATGTTGTCGGCAACGTTCAAGTGCGGGTAAAGCGCGTAGTTCTGGAACACCATCGCCACGTCGCGATCTTTGGGGGCGGTGCGGTTCATGATGCGCCCGTCGATCGTCAGCTCGCCGCCAGAGATTTCCTCGAGCCCGGCGATCATCCGCAGGGTCGTGGACTTGCCGCAACCCGACGGGCCGACCAGCACCACAAATTCCTTTTCAGCGACATCAAGATCAATCCCATGGACGACCTCGACCGCGCCATACGTTTTCACGATGCCTTTTAACTGCACGCCTGACATGAACTCTCCCCCCACAAAAGCAATCCACGGCGCGACGCACCGCTTCGTCCCTGGCAGCACGAATCCATAAATTCCTACCAGTCCATCTGGTATACTAGTAAACGATCTGGCATACTAGATTTAATTTGAGAGGGGATGGCTGGAATTTACGGTCATCAGCGTCGAGCCGCCGATGTAACTGCTTGTTTTATGGCGGTTAACTTTTGCTGCTCTGCAATGGAAGATTGCGAAAGACCAAATATGAGACCCGAATGCGCGCTGCGGCATGGTTGCGGCTTCGTTAGATTGCACAGGTCATGGTTGTGCTGCGGACGGGTTATTTTAATCGTTTGTAAAGATTGCTGAATATGAGCGAAACCGCCAGCACCGCGCCGATTCCGACCACATGGAACATCTTTCAACTCGCTTGGCCGCTTACGCTGAAGGCGATGATGCTGCATGGCATCGTGGTGACGGATTCGCTGCTGATCGCGGCGCTGGGCGAAGAATCGCTGGCCGCTATGGGACTAGCCGCGGCCATCGGGACGCTGCTTTTGGGCATCCTGCTCGCGTTTTCCAATGCAACACAGATCCGCGTCGCGGTGGCATTTGGCGCGAACCATCCCGTCGATCTGAAATCCGGGTTCTACTGCGGGCTGGCGATCAACCTCTGCGTCGCCCTCATCGGCATCGTCGGCGTCTGGCTGTTCGCCGGCGGCATCGTGCAATCGCTGGCGCATACCCCGGACATCGCTGCGCAGGCGCAACGCTATTTGGGCGTGTTCATGTTTGTCGTGCTTAGCGAGGCGGTCGGTCAATGCCTGTCAGGGCATTTTGACGGCAGCGGCCAGACCAAGGTGCCGTTCTACAGCTATCTGATCGCGGTGCCCGCGAACGTTCTATGCAGCGTTGTCCTGATCTATGGCTTGTTTGGCCTGCCGCAAATGGGGCTGACCGGCGCGGCGGTGGGCAGCGCTGTATCGTCGATTTTGCGGGCGGGTTTCTTAGGCGCGGTATTCTACCGCCAGAACCGTTGGTACCGCGATGTTTCGGGGTGGCGGCAGGGATCATTCTGGATCGCGACCAAGCGGCACCTGCTATTTGCGCTGCCTATCGCCGCCACCTTTGGCAGCAGCACCGTCGCGAATAGTGCTGCCGCGCTGATCTATGCCAAGATGAGCGTGAACCAGTTCGCCGCCATGACGCTGATGATGCCGTGGGTGCAGATCGCTGGCACGCTGGGGATTACTTGGGCGCAGGCGACGGGGATCATTGTCGCGCAGTTGCTGGGCAAGGCGTATAGCAGTGCCGCGCTTGATGTCTTTTTGCGGCGCGCGTGGCGGATCGCCTTCGTCGCGGCGGCGCTGGTGTCGGTGACTTATCTGTTCGTTTGCCTTGCTTCTGGCTGGATATATCAAGGCCTGCAGGACGAGACGAAGTTCGCCTTGATGAGCTTTCTGCCCGTCCTTCTGATCTTGCCGTTTCCCAAGGGGTCGAACGCGATTTGTGGCAATACGCTGCGGGCAGGAGGCGATACGATTTATGTCATGAATATCTTTGTTGGCGGGCAGTGGCTGGTCCGCATCCCGCTGACGGCAATCATGATCCTGTATTTCGATTTGTCGGTGACATGGGTGTTCACCCTGCTTCTGGTCGAGGAACTGGTCAAGTTTCCGGCCTTTCACATGCGTCTGTTCAAGGGAAAGTGGAAAACCGGACAGGCTGGCGGCGCTTAGGCACGCCTGCACAAAGGTAACCGCTTCGCTTTATATTTATGCTGATGCAGGGCATGCGTGCATCATTCTTGCATATTTGTGTGAAAGTGGGCGGCATGACCCGAATCCAGTCTTCACTTGCCGTGCGTTTGTTCGTCGCGATTGCCGCAACGGCCGTGGTCGTCGTCGCCATCATGGCGTTGCTTGTCGCGCTGTCGATGCGCGACGGCTTTGCCCGCTATTTGTTGCGTGGAGAGTTGTCGCGCTTTGACGATCTGACCTTGGCTTTGGCGCAAGATTACCCAGCTGCGCCATCTGGCTGGGCCTCTATGGCGGCAAGCCCCGAAGCGTGGGGCGAATTGGTCCGGCAAAAGGACACGCCGCCCGTTCGGCCGCAGCGCCCTGCTGAAGGTGATCAGCCCGGCGGCCCGCCGCCTGCTGGACCGCCAGGGATGGGCGGGATGTCGATACTAGAACGGCTGATCCTGCTTGACCCCGCGGGAGAGCGTATCGCAGGCGCCCCCGGTCAGTCCGGCGTGATAGAGCGACGCGCAATTTGCGCTGGTGGTGATTGTGCCAGCGGCGCTGTCCTTGGTTATCTGGCGTTGCGTGCGCCGCTGGCGGATGTCAGCGGCGGCGATCAGTTCTTTTTGCGTGGGCAATATGCCTCGCTGGGCCTTGCCGCGCTGATTGCGATTGCCGTCTCTGCACTGGCGGCGTGGTTTGTGTCGCGTCAGATTTTGATCCCGATCCGGCATCTGGCCGCGGGGGCCAAAACCATGGCCGCTGGCAACTTTACCGCGCGTATTCCGCAGGATCGTACGGACGAGTTGGGGCAGTTGGTTGGCCACTACAATGCGCTGGCCGCGACGCTGGAACAGACGGACAAGGCAGAGCGAGAGTGGATGTCGAACACCAGCCACGAATTGCAGACCCCGTTGGCCACCCTGCGCGCACAGATCGAGGCGGTGCAGGACGGCATCCGCGTTCCGAATGCGCTGACGATGTCGGCCATGCACTCTGCCGTGCTGCGATTGTCGCGGTTGGTGCAGGATATAAAGACGCTGTCCCATGCCCGTGAAGGGGGCATGACCGCCACCATGCGGCCAGAGGATTTGTGCCATATCGTTTTGGACGTCACCGAAGTGGTGAAGCCGCATCTGGCAGATAAAGGCGTGACCTTGTCGTTGGATATGCCAAGCACCGCACCGCTGATCTGCGACCGGATACGGATTGGGCAAGTGATCGACAATTTGATGCAGAATGCGGCGCGCTATACCAATGCACCGGGCACCGTGCGGCTGCGCATTTTCGACGCGGAAACGGCGTTTCATCTGACCGTTGACGACACCCCGCCGGGGCCGGCCCCTGACGATATTCCGCGCCTGTTCGAGAGGTTCTTTCGCGCTGAATCCTCGCGCTCTCGCGCCTATGGCGGGTCTGGGTTGGGATTGTCGGTGTGCCAAGCCATCGTCGAAAGTCACGGCGGCACGATTTCAGCCAGCCTATCGGAGCTTGGCGGGCTATGTGTTGCAATCGTTCTACCAAAGGCACCCTTATGACGACCCGCATCCTGATCATCGAAGACGAAATCGCACTGGCCGAGGTCGTGCGCGATTACCTGATCGCCGCTGGTATGCAGGTTGATACCCTTGCCGAAGGGACCGGCGCGGCCGAAGCTGCGCTGACCGGTGCCTATGATTTGCTGGTGCTTGACCTGATGCTGCCCGGCGTCGACGGACTTGTCATCTGCCAAGAGGTGCGGCGCAGCAGTGACGTGCCAATCATCATGACGACTGCCAAGGTCGAGGAGATTGACCGCCTTTTGGGGCTGGGCATGGGCGCGGACGATTATCTGTGCAAACCCTATTCGCCGCGCGAATTGGTTGCCCGTGTGCAGGCGATTTTGCGGCGCAGCGCTGGGCGCGTGCCCGGTACAGATGCGCCAAAGGACCGGATCACGATGGATGCGGATCGTTGGAGCGCGACACTGGACGGGCAACCCTTGGACCTGACGCGGCGTGAATTTATGATTGTGCAGTGTCTGACGAACCGCCCGGGCCGCGTCTTTTCCCGCAATGCCTTGCTGGAACACGCCTTTCCCGGTGATACTGATGTCTTCGATCGGACGATCGACAGTCACATTCGCAATATCCGCCGCAAAATTGCAGCCGTCAGCCCGAACGATCCGATCCGGTCGGTTTACGGTGTCGGCTATGCCTTTGATGGCTAGAGTCTGACGGCTGGGCTTATGCTTTGCGGGCGAACTGTCTGAAAAACACCTAAATGCGTTTTTTCGGGGCCTGCACGCTGGCTGCATATTCGCTTCATCATGGCTCCTTCGCGGTGTGGCAAACAGCTTTTGCACAAGGCGAATAATGCCATCACAGGAGCGATACGATCATGACGCAGCCCCCTCTGAACCCCAAGCGATCAGGCGCATCACAAAAGTTCTATTCGACAGTCGTCCGGTGGCGGCCGTCCTGTATGCTTGCCGCCGCGGCCTTGCTTGCCGCGTTGTTGGCCGTTGATTTGGGCCTGTCGTCCGCCCGCGCAGAGGCTGCGTTGTCCGTTCCCGCTGCGATCATGGTTGAAGCCTTGCCGTTGGAAACTGCCAACCCTTGCGGCGAAGCTGCGCCAGAGGATGTGTGCAGCTTGCCGCTGTAAGAGCAGCGCGCGCGATCTGCCGTTCCCCTTACAAACCTCAGCTAGGACTTTTGCGTGAATATTTCGAATAAAGCGGCCCCGGTGTTGGGGCGCCGCCGGTTTCTGGCTGGCCTTGCGGCAACCGGTCTGACGGCCTGTGCGGGCACGAACGGGCCGACGGTGTCTACGCAATCCATCGATGTGCCGGATCCGCTGGCCGCGTTCCGGTTGCTGGCCAGCGCTGGGCCGGACATCTGGGCGCAGCATTTGCCGACGGCGACCGTGGCTGACGCGCCCTGTACGCTTGCGGTATCTGGCGGCGGCGAAGACGGTGCCTTTGGTGCGGGGGCTTTGGTGGGGTGGTCGCAGACCGGAACACGGCCGAAGTTTGATATCGTCACAGGCGTATCGACCGGGGCGCTGATTGCGCCTTTTGCCTTTTTAGGGACTGAACAAGACGACACGTTGCGCCGCATTTTTACGGAATACGGGGCGAATAACATCATGAAAATGCGCCCGCTGAATGCCGTTTTCAGCGATGCGCTTTATGACACCGCGCCCTTGGCAGACTTAATCGCGCATTTCACGCCGCCAGAGGTGATTGACGCTGTTGCCGTCCGCCATGCTGCTGGGGCACGGATGTTCGTGGTCACATCAGAGCTGGACAGCGCGCGGGCTCATATCTGGAACATGGGCGCGATTGCGCAGGCCGGACGCTATGATTTGTTTCGCGGCGTAATGCGGGCATCGTCCGCGCTACCGGGCCTGTTTTCGCCCGTTGATTTGCAGTTCGAGGTCGGCGGCGTGCGCTATGCGGAATCCCATATGGATGGCGGCATCCATATGCAGTTTCTGGCGATCCCGGAATTTGCGCTGACACAGGTGCATTCAAAGCTGGGCAAGGGCAGCGTTTATGTGTTGATCAACAATACGCTCGATCCTGCGCCAAATATCGTATCGCGATCCGCCCTTGCGATTTCGCAAGCGGCGCTGACGACCAATACGCGTGCGATTGCGGATGCTGCGGTGGATGCGACGACGCTGTTTGCGCATGCAAATGGTCTGTCGCTTTCAGTGGCTTCGGTTCGTCCGGATTCGGGGATTGTCTTTGATCCGTCGGATCGTTTTTCGACTGCGTATATGAACGCGATGTATCGCCATGGGTATGATCGGGCTGCCCGGGGCGGCCTTTGGCAAGTCATGTGATGACGGCCCGGCGCACAAATAGCGCGCCGGGCCGCAGGTCTTAGCGCTCGGACACAGGGGTCCAGGCAAACTTTTCCATGATCGGGTCAACGGGCGTGTTGGCGATGTGGTTGGTGTAGTTGCTCATCACTTTCTGCGCGAGGCCAAGGATGACTTCCAGCACGTGGCGCTGTTCGTAACCTGCATCGTAAAAGGCCTGCAGCGTTTCGTCGCTGACATTGCCGCGCTCGCGCACCATGGCGAGGGTGAAGGTGCGCAGTGCTTCCAGCTTGGCCGTCGGCAGAGCCGTTTCGTCACGCAGCGCATCAGAGATCGCGTCGTCGACCTTCATCATCTTGGCGATGCCGGTGTGGGCGGGCACGCAGTAGTGGCACGCGTGTTCGACGTTGATGGCTTGCCAGACAACGGTCTTTTCGTCGGCGTCAAAGGCGGTTTCTTCTGCGAACAGGCGGTGCAGAACCTGATAGCCTTCGAATGCGGCCGGAGAGCCGGCCAGAACGCTGTGCAGGCCGGGCAGGCGACCAAAGGCAGCTTTGGATTTTTCGATCAGCGGGATGGATTTTTCGGGGGCGTTGGTTTCGTCAAGGCGGTCAAGAGTGGACATGTGAAGCTCCTATCATGCAGCACCGGAGTGTGCCGCTTCTGAGGGGCGGTATGGATATATTTGAGCGATCACTCAAGTAATAAAAGAGTGATCGCTCAAATATAGCTGGGGCCTTTAAATAATCGACCTAAACGTGTATCTAACCGGCATGCCCCGTGACCCATCATATGATCGCGAAGCGGCTTTGCAGTCCGCGATGAACCTGTTTTGGGTGAAGGGATACAACGCGACATCCCTTAAAGATCTTGAAGCCGCGCTTAAGATGCGCCCCGGTTCGATCTATGCGGCGTTCCAAAGCAAAGAGGCGCTATTCCACGAAGCGCTTGATTTGTACGCGGGCCGGATGGAGGCCGAGTTGGCTGCCACGATCGCCAATGCGGCGTCACCTTTGGGTGCACTGCGTGGTTATCTGGTGTCGCTTGGCGGGCTAGAGCCGTGTGAAAAGCCATCGACGGCTTGCATGCTGGTGAAGTCTTTGTTGGAAATTCAGACCGACAATCCCGTCTTGCGCGGTGCTGTGCTGGCGCATTTGGAAAAGGTGCGACAGCATCTGACACAGGCATTCGTAAACGCGCAGGCAGCGGGTGAAATTCCCGCAGATGCCGATCCAGATCGGCTGGCGCAGCGGATGCAGACCTATGTCTTTGGTCTGAAAATTCAGGCGCAGCGCGAAACTGATCCTGTCGCGATGCAGCGGCTGGCCGACGACCTCTCGCAAGAGATCGCCGGGTTGGCGCGCGCCGCTTAGCGGTTTTTCCACGCCTCAAAGCGGGTCAGCGTGTCTTCGTCGGTTGGCGGGTAAAGGCCGATAATTGGGCGGCCGTTCAGCACTTCCTCTAGGACGAAATCCTCGAACACCTCCATCGGCGCGCCTTCGATCGCGATCTCGGCGGCCAAATGGCGCGGGATGACCATGACGCCGTCAGCGTCCCCGACGACGATGTCGCCGGGATAGACGGCGGCGTTCCCGCAGCTGATAGGCACGTTGATGTCGACGGCGTGGTGGCGGGTCAGGTTGGTTGGGGCTGACGGTTTGGCAGCAAAGACAGGCATCGTCAGCGCTGCTGCGCCCGCTGCGTCGCGGATGCCGCCATCAGACACAACGCCCGCGCCGCCGCGCACTTGCAGGCGCGTCAAAAGGATCGACCCGGCCGAGGCCGCAGTCGCATCGCCGCGGCAATCCATCACCAAAACATGGCCCTCGGGGCAAGTTTCAATCGCAACGCGCTGCGGGTGGTCGCGTTCGCGAAAGGCTGTCAGCGGATCGGTGTCTTCGCGCGCCACGATATAACGCAGGGTGAACGCCGGGCCGACCATGCGGTCCTGGCCCGCGCCCAAGGGGGCGACGCCTTGGATATAACAGGTGCGAAACCCCTTTTTATAAAGCAGCGTCGCGATGGTCGCAGTGCTAATACCCTTGAGCAGGTCAAGGGTATCGTCGTTTAGCGTGATCTGGTCAGCGGGTGTTGGATTGGCCATCGGGTATTCCCTTGTTTGCAATGAACCACGGCGATGCCTGGCGTGTGGCAATTTACTGGTCAGCAACGCTGCCGTGATAAAACAATAGCAAGACTCGGTCTGGTATACTAGTATCGTAAGAAGGTGCCTTAGACGAAGATAACGCGCCACGGTGCCGACATATGGATTTTCGCATACAAAGGCTTTAATGGGACGCGACCGGGAGGCATAAACATGAAGCAAGCCGCACAGATGAGCTATGGTCGGACCGCTGTTGATACAGTGGCTGATTTTCTGTTCGACGAAATTTCGACCCTGCGGCTTTTGCCCGGGGCCAAGATATCAGAGGCGGATGTCGCCGCGCAATTTGGGGTGTCACGCCAACCGGTCCGCGATGCCTTTAGCCGTTTGGCGAACATGGACCTGCTATTAATTCGTCCGCAGCGCGCAACAGAAGTGCGCCGCTTTTCCAGCGCCGCGATTGAAAAGTCGCGTTATCTGCGCCGGGCCGTTGATCTAGACGTGCTGCGCCGCGCCGCGAGCCTATGTGATAAGGCGGGGGGCGACCGACTGGACGCCTGTATCGCCAAGCAGCAGATCGCTTGTGATGCTGGCGATTACGCGACCTTTGGCAAGCACGACTATGACTTTCACAAAACGCTGTGCGAAATTGCGGGTGTGCCATTTGCGTTCGACATCATCTCAGAGGAAAAGGCGAAAGTGGACCGTCTGTGCCTGCTAAGCCTGTCAAAAGAGGCGCGTATGCCAGAGCTGATCGAGGATCACCTGCTGATTGCTACGATGGTGAAGACGGGTGAGGCCGAAAAGGCAGCAGAGGCGGGCGCGATGCATCTGTCCCGGCTTGATATCACAATCGACACGATCAAAGTGCGCAACCCGGACTACTTCGAAGACGAAAGCTGATCCGGGTTAGGAGCCGACCAAAGCACCGATTTTTCTAAATATGCCGTCCCGGCGCGGGGCGGCATTTTTTATGCGTGATAGAAGATATGCCCAACAAACTAGCGGTTTGATGACGATCCGCGGATATTAATTGACACAGGTTATTGTTTACTAGTATTCCAGATTTACTGCACTGCGCTCTTGGTTGGGGGAGGTTTCGACCAGAGCGCTTAGCAGTCAATAACGATCGGGGAGGATCGCATGACTATTTTTTCAAAGACCACATTGATGACGTCGGGCGCGCTGCTGTGCGCGACAATCGGTATGGCGACATCCGCTGGCGCAGAGGAACTGCGCGGCTGGAACATCCACGTCGAAGATTATCCTGTGTCTATCGCAATGGAATCGTTCGCCGCTGAAGTCGCTGACAAGACCGGCGGAGAGCTGACCGCAAAGACATTCCACAACGGCGTTCTGGGCGATCAGCCTGACGCAATCGAACAGGTTCGCCTTGGCGTGATCGATTTCGGTGAATTCAGCCTTGGGCCAATGGGTCAGGCGATTCCTGAAACCAACGTCGTGTCGCTGCCCTTCATCTTTAAAAGCATCCCCGACATGTATGCTTTGATGGATGGCGCTGCTGGCGAGGCGATCGGCGCGGGCATGAAGGCCAAGGGCATCGTGCCGCTGGGCTGGTATGACGCTGGCGCGCGGTCGTTCTATAACTCTGTGCAGCCTATCAACACACCTGCCGACGTCGCTGGCCTGAAGATCCGCGTGATGAGCAACGACCTGTTCGTGCAGATGGTCGAATCGATGGATGGTAACGCCACCCCGATGGCCTTTGGCGAAGTGTATCAGTCGATCAAAACTGGCGTTGTCGACGGCGCGGAAAACAACCCGCCGTCCTACGAGTCGACCAACCACTATGAGGTCGCCAAGTACTATTCACTGACAGAGCACCTGATCATCCCAGAATGCCTGTGCATGAGCCTGAAGACCTGGGAAAAGCTGACCCCAGAGCAGCAGGATATTGTTATGACCGCCGGTCGCAACAGTGCCAACCTGCAGCGCGAGTTGTGGGCCGAGCGTGAAGCGGCCAGCATGGAAGTCATCACGGCTGGCGGCACCGAAGTGAACGCCATTGCTGACAAGCAGCCGTTCCAAGATGCGATGGCCCCTGTTTACGAGTCCTTTCTGGCTGACAACCCAGACCTGACTGACCTTGTGAACTTGATCCGCAACGCTGAGTAATCGGCACCGGGATCCGGGGCTCGTCCGACATCGGGCGGGCCCCAATCCATTCTAAATCCCCCATTTATCAGAGGTTGCGATGACGCAAGATACGCCCATGATCCGTGCGGCAGAGCGAGTGATGGCAGTGCTGCGTGCGATCTGCATGTTGATCGCCTCTATTGCGCTGGTCGTTTTGATCGCAACTTTCGGCTGGCTGGTGTTTGGCCGCTACGTGATGAACGTCACGCCCACATGGGTCGAACAGCTTGCCTTGCTGCTGATCTGTTATGTCGCGTTTTTAGGGGCCGCTGTTGGCGTTGGCGAAGATACCCACATCGGCGTCACGCTGTTTCGGGATATGCTGCCCACCACTGCACAAAAGGTCACGCTGATTGTGATCGACGGCCTGCTGGCTGCCTTTGGCGCGATTATGCTGTTTGCCGGGATCACCCTGATGCGGTTCGGTTGGGATACGATGCTGCCAATGCTGGATATCCCCGAAAGCTTTCGCACCCTCGCCATTACGTCCTGTGGCGCTTTGGTCATGCTGTTCGCCGCCGTGCGCGGCCTTATCCGCATCATGCGTTTTGGATCTTGGGATCCAGACGCCGAATTCAAGGAAGTCTGACCGTGGGTCTAGCTATTCTACTACTCGCGTTTAGCGCGGGCGTTGTCATCGGGATTCCGGTCGCCTTTGCCATGGGCATCGCCGCCGCTTCGGCCTTTTGGTACGAAGGTTTTCCGATGCTGATCACCTTTCAGCGGGCCACCGCGGGCGTGTCTGTTTTTTCCCTGCTTGCGATCCCGTTCTTTGTTTTCGCGGGCGAAATCATGCTGCATGGCGGGATCGCCAAGCGGCTGGTCGGCCTTGCCTCTGCCCTTGTGGGTCATTTCAAGGGCGGCCTTGCGATGGTGAACATCTTCTCGTCGATGCTATTTGGCGGCATCTCTGGCTCTGCAGTTGCAGACATTTCGGCGCTGGGCTCTTTGCTTGTGCCGGTGATGAAAGAACGCGGTTATCGGCCTGATTTTGCGGTCAACGTGACGGTGACGTCGTCCATCGCAGGTATCGTCATCCCGCCCAGCCACAACATGATCATTTTTGCAGTGGCGGCAGGCGGCGGTATTTCGGTGTCTAAGCTGTTCCTTGCGGGTGTGATCCCCGGCATCCTGATGTGCGTCAGCCTTGCGGTTGCGGCCTATATCATCTCGATCAAGCATAATTACCCGTCAGAGCCGTTCCCGGGGTGGGGCACTGTTGGCCGGACCGCTGCTGACGCGATCCCCGGTTTTTTCACCGCGGTCATCATCGTCGGCGGCACGCTGTCGGGCGTGTTTACAGTCACTGAATCAGGCGCTTTTGGTGCAATCTATGCTGTGCTGTTGACTCGGTTCTACTACCGCAGCCTTAGCTGGCAGCAGTTCGTCATGTCTGTCACGGGTGCCGTGCGCACGACTGCTATGGTGATGATCCTGATCGCCTTTGCCAGTTCCTTTGCCTATCTGCTGGCGCTGTATCAGGTGCCTGCCAAGCTAAGCGATCTGCTGGTGTCGATCTCTGACAACCCGATCATCATTTTGCTGATGATCAACGTGATCCTGCTGCTGCTTGGCATGATCATGGATATGGCCGCGCTGATCCTGATCTGTACGCCGATCTTTTTGCCGATTGCCAAGGGGCTTGGCATGGACCCGACCCAGTTCGGTATCATGCTGCTGATCAACCTTGGCCTTGGTCTGTGTACGCCGCCTGTCGGCACCTGCCTGTTCGTCGGTTGCGCTGTGGGCCGGATCAAGATCGAAGAAGCGCTGAAAACGATCTGGCCGTTCTATCTGGCGATCTTCGTGGCGCTGATGCTGGTGACCTACGTTCCTGCCGTGTCGCTGTGGCTGCCGTCGCTGTACGAGTGATCCAATGCGCTGCCCCCGGTTTTATGCCGGGGGCAGTGCGCTTCGATCAGCAAACAAGGGCGAGCAGTGCTTTCACCCAGCATGGTGATGCGCTAAGAACGCGCAAACGTTGATCTGGCGAAAGTGCGCGCGATGAAATTCACCCTGTCTTGGCTGAAAACTCACCTTGAAACAGAAGCCTCGGTTGATGAAATCGCCGAAGCCCTGACCGACCTTGGGCTAGAGGTCGAAGGGATTGAAAATCCCGCGGAATTGCTGCGCCCCTTCACCATCGGTTACGTCGAAAGCGCGGAAAAGCATCCCGACGCCGACAAGCTGCGCGTGTGCCAAGTGCGCACCGGCAATGGTGTTGAGCAGATCATCTGCGGCGCGCCTAATGCGCGGCAAGGCATCACCGTCGTCGTCGCCAGCCCCGGTGTCTATGTTCCCGGTATCGACACGACCATCGGCGTGGGCAAAATCCGCGGCATCGAAAGCTTTGGCATGATGGCATCAGAGCGCGAGCTTGAGCTGTCAGAAGAGCACGACGGCATCATCGAGCTTGCCGAAGGCACCGTCGGGGACAGCTTTGCCGATTGGCTGGCCGAACATGACCCGGCCCGCGTTGATCCTGTCATCGAGATTGCGATCACGCCTAACCGCGCTGATGCGCTGGGCGTGCGCGGCGTGGCCCGCGATCTGGCCGCGCGGGGTCTGGGTACGCTTAAGCCGCTCGAGGCACCGCAGATTGCGGGCAAGGGCGCATCGGGCATCGCGGTTAGCATTGACGATGACACGCTGGACGGCTGCCCCGTTTTCACCGGTCGCCTGATCAAAGGCGTGACAAACGGTGCCAGCCCGGACTGGTTGCAGACCCGGCTGCGCGCCATCGGGCTGCGTCCGATTTCCTTCCTCGTCGATGTGACGAACTATCTGACCTACGATCTGAACCGCCCGCTGCACGTCTTTGACGCGGACAAGGTTCAGGGCAATCTGCGCGTTCACCGCGCCAAGGGCGGCGAAGAGATCGTGGCGCTGGACGACAAGACCTACACGCTATCCGCTGGCCAGATGGTAATTTCTGACGATGCTGGCGTGCAAAGCATTGCTGGCGTCATGGGCGGGGCGGCGACGGGCTGCACGGCTGAAACGGTCAACGTTTTCGTCGAAAGTGCCTATTGGGACCCGGTGCAGATCGCATACACGGGCCGCGCTTTGAAAATTAACTCTGATGCGCGTTACCGGTTCGAGCGCGGCATCGACCCCGCCTTTACGCCCGAGGGGCTGGATCACGCCGTCGCAGTGATCCTTGCGGTCGTCGGGGGCGAAGCATCTGACGTTGTCATGGCGGGCGCTGTGCCGAATACGGACCGCGCTTATAAGCTGGATACCGACCGCGTCATCAGCCTAGTTGGCATGGATATTCCTGCTGAAACGCAGCGCGCGACGCTGACGGCGCTGGGCTTTGTGCTGGATGGTGACATGGCGCATGTCCCCAGCTGGCGCGGTGACGTTCAGGGCGAGGCTGACTTGGTCGAAGAGGTCGCACGCATCGCATCGTTGACGAAGCTGGTTGGCGTGCCGATGCCGCGCACCCAGCCGGGCGTGCCAAAGCCGGTGCTGACACCCGCGCAGGTCCGCGCTGGCGCGGCGCGGCGGACGGCGGCATCGCTAGGGTATAACGAATGTGTCACTTACACGTTTATCGATCAGGCCGCTGCGGCGCTGTTCGGGGGCGGCACAGATGTGACGCGTTTGGAAAACCCCATCTCTTCCGAGATGTCACATATGCGCCCCGCTTTGCTGCCCGGCCTACTGCAGGCCGCCGCCCGCAACCAAGCGCGCGGTTTCAATGACGTGGCCCTGTTCGAAGTCGGCGACATCTTTACCGGTGGCGAGCCGGGCGAACAGCGCCCCTGCGTCAGCGGCATCCTGATTGGCCGCACCGGGCCGAAATCGGTGCATGGCGATATGCGCGCTGTCGATGTGTTTGACGCGAAGGCCGACGCCGAGGCGATCCTTGCTGCGATGGGCGCACCCGCCAAAGTGCAGATCCTGCGCGGCGGTGAAGGTTGGTGGCACCCCGGTCGCCACGGTCAGATCTGTCTTGGCCCAAAAAAGGTGCTCGGTGTGTTCGGCGAATTGCACCCTAAGGTGCTGCGTGCGCTGGATATTAAGGGCACCGCCGTCGGTTTCACGATCTTCCCGTCGGAAATTCCACTGCCGCGCAACAAGGTCAACACACGCCCCGCGTTGCTGGCGACCGACCTGCAAGCGGTAGAGCGTGACTTTGCCTTTGTCGTTGATGCGCAGGTCGAGGCGCTGACGCTGGTCAATGCTGCCGCTGGCGCTGACAAAGCGTTGATCGCTGACGTGCGGGTCTTTGACGAATTTATTGGCGGTGCCGTGGGCGAGGGGCGCAAGTCCCTTGCGATTACTGTGCGCCTTCAGCCGACAGATGCGACCCTGACTGAGGCGCAGATCGATGGCGTCGCGAAGCAGATCGTCGCCAAGGTTGAAAAGGCCACGGGCGGCACGCTTCGCGGTTGATAGGTTTTACCCCGGTGGGTTGGTTTGGTGTCAAATCAACCCCGAAGGGGGAAAATTGCCGATAAAAACCCTATTGGTTTAATATAATTCCTTTATATGACGGCTGGGAACAAACTTGCGGCATTGTGCCGCACAATAAATCCAGTGTGGGGACGACTAATGCTAAACGAATTCAAAGACTTTATCGCCAAGGGCAATGTAATGGACCTGGCGGTCGGTATCATCATCGGTGCTGCCTTCACGGCTATCGTCACATCGCTGGTTGGCGACCTGATCAACCCGCTGATCGGCCTTGTGCTGGGCGGCGTGGACTTCAGCAACATGTACGTTGTGCTGTCCGGTGAAGTTCCTGCCAACTCTGGCCTGCAGGTCGCACGCGACGCTGGCGCTGCCGTCTTCGCCTATGGCGCGTTCATCACCGCCTGCATCAACTTTTTGATCATCGCATTCGTTGTGTTCATGCTGGTTCGGTCCGTCAACAAGCTGAAGGCCCAAGCAGAGAAGCCCGATGACATTGCACCAGAGGTCGAGACCGGCCCGTCCGAACTGGACGTTCTGCTGGAAATCCGCGACCAACTGCGCCGTTAAGCCTTATTCATTACGATCGAAAAGGCCCGCCAAGTGCGGGCCTTTTTTCGTTTAGTGGCGTGATTGGTGATCGCTGCGGCGCTGTTCTGATCTGTTATGAACAGCGCGCTGCTGCGATTGCGGTGGCTCCCGCCTGGACGTCAAAGCATAGATCACAAGGGCAGCAATGCCGATTGCAGTCATGCTTGCTAGAAATACGCTTAACGTCATAGTAGATCCATCCTTCGCTGCCGGGATAACCAGCCGAACGGACTTCGGTTCCATGCCGCAGACGATTCATCGCTGCGGTGCGGAAAATACATCAATGTGTGGCGCAGCTTTAATAATCTAAAGCGTCTGGAATGGCCGCAGTGATCGGGAATTCAACGCTGATCGTGTGAATGCCGTCGTGGTCCTGCACCTCTACCGTGCCACCAAGCTGCATTGCAAAGGCGCGAATTAACTGCCGACCAACGCCGCCATCGGGCGCTACTTTTTCTGGCAAAGAGCCACCGGAGTTGCGGCATCGGAATTGCGCCATACCAGGCGATACGATCCGCAGGCTAAAGTTTAGGAACGGGGCAGGGGACTTTGTGTCCGGCAGGTTTTTGATCGCGTTCGATCCAACTTCACTGACCAGCAGCGCCAAGGGTACGGCCTGATCTGGAACGAGGGTAAAGTTGTCGACTTCTAGTGCATGAACCGCGTGGGGACGCGCCTCTGTGAGGTCGTGGAAAACGCTGGCGCAAATGTCGGTCATCAATGGGGCGGCGTCGGCGCGGGCGAGTTCTTTGGATTGGTATAGAACGCGATGCACAGTCGCCAGGCCAAGCACGCGGTCTTGCAGGCGCCGCAGTGCATGCCGGCTTTCGTCGGTCTTGGCCGCGCGGATTTGCATGTTCATGATCGACGAAATCATCTGCAGGTTATTCTTAACCCGGTGATGGACTTCTTTCAGCAGCACATTCTTTTCGCGCAGGCTGTTTTCCATCCGCGCCTCGTCATCAATTAGGTCGTAGGCCATGTTGATGAAGGTCTGTTCCAGATCAAACAGTTCCTGCGGCAGCATTTCCGTATTCTTAGGCTGCGGTAGGGCACGGTCAGAGGCAAAGCGGCGCATCCGAATGCCCAGATCCTGAACGGGGCTGACAACTAAGCGGTGGACCGCAAAATAAGCAACCAGCAGGCTGGCCAGCCACATCAACGCGGGCAAAAAGAAAGAAGGCAGCGTGTACGCGGTCGAGGACAGAACACCATCCGTCGGGGCCCAGCCCGCGACGGCATAGGCCAGATCGGGCACAAGCGTAAGGACAACAAAGATGCGCCGTTCACCGGCCGCATTTTGCCCGGCGAACGCCGTCGGTTCGGTGCTCAGGCGGCGCACGATGTCCTCTGCCATCGCCTCTTCTTCGGCGACGGGGCGTTCGCCTTGAACGTTGATCACAGCGCCGTCGCGGTTGAAGATTGCTAGCGAAAGCGGTTGGTTTTGGTCATTCAAATCCGGCATTTCGGACATGGAATCGGTCAGAATAGTCAGGACGATTTGGCCGATCACCTCTTCATCGCGGACGACAGGCTGGGTCAGCACGGCGGTCCGGCCGCCGGGGGCGTCCGCGCGCAGTCGTGGAATGAGGGCGTTCCGCGGCGAGGTCGCGATTTCAGCGACCCGCTCTGCCGGGCCAATGGTGAATGGTGCGGGCTCGGAAGAACAATCAACGCGGCCGCTTTCCGGTAAAAAACCAGCAAAACTGATTGCTGGATCCGCATCTTGAAAGGCTTTGAACGACTCGCTGCAGGCGATGGGATCGTCGGCCGTTAGGCCATACGTCACGGCCTGACCTGACGCCGCACCGACCGCGCGTTGTAGAACCTGCCGTTCGCCAGATACGGCGATTTCCGTCAGCGCGACCAGTGACAGGCGTGTGCGCGCGCGCAGTGTCTCGTCTAGGTTTTGGGTCTGCCAGATCGCCAGCAGGCCAATGGGCAGCAACGCAAGCGATAGAAAAGCCACGACCCGGAACGGCAGGCTTTGCAGGAACGGCCAGCGTTCCGCTTGCACTTCCGACCCGGACGTCATCAGAAGGCCGAGTTACCGTTATTCGCCACGACAGCGATGGTTACCTTGTCAGTCAGTTCGACCGGGCCGTCTGCATCAAGATGCATCAGTTCGGCCAGCCGCTTGCGTCCGCGGTTTGCGCGACTTTTGATCGTACCTACAGCCACGCCGCACATGTCGGCGGCCTCTTCATAAGAAAAGCCAGACGCGCCCACCAAGATCAGCGTCTCGCGCTGTTCGTCGGGGAGTTTTGCAAAGGCTGTGCGGAAGTCTGTCATTTGAAGATGGCCGTCATGGGCCGGCTTTTCTGCCATGTTTTCGGTAAAGATACCGTCAACGTCGGCGACTTCGCGCTTTGCCTTGCGGCGGCTGGAATAAAAAGTGTTGCGCAAAATCGTAAAGAGCCAAGCCCGCATGTTTGTGCCGGGCTCGAACTTTTCGATATTTGTCCACGCCTTGACGACGGTGTCCTGCACCATGTCATCGGCAACAGACCCGTTGCGCGTCAGCGAAATTGCAAACGCACGCAGCGCCGGCAGGTGGACAACCAACTCGTCGCGCGGATCGCCGGTCATGACTTTCCATCCTGTTCGGATGGTTCAGAGGCCTTAAGTTGGGCCAACAGATCTTTTAGCCGATCAGGCAACTCGGCCTGTTCCTGTTCGCGAAAAACACGTTTAAGGTTGGCGTCGATCTGCTGGCGCGCCCTTTCACTTGGAGTATCGTTGGACATTCGCCCGCCTGCTGTTATCTGAAATTATAGATGCCTTGAGGAACTTAAACGCCGATAACGGCGTTTGGTTCCCGTGTAAGGGTAAGACAGGAAGAAAAACATTATGTCAAACGGCACCGCACAGCAGGATATCACCACAGCGATCGGCACTTACCTGCCGTATCTGCGTCGCTACGCGCGGGCCTTGACCGGAACGCAGTCTAGCGGTGATGCATATGCTGCTGCCACTCTCGAAGCGATCTTAGAAGATCGTAGCATTTTCGATACGCAAATCTCGGCGAAGTCCGCACTTTTCAAGACCCTGCACATGTTGTGGGCCAGCACAGACACCTCTGCCCCTGGCGAGACCGCTGTCGGCATTGAAGGCGCTGCGCAGCGCCATCTGGCAAAGCTGACCGCCAACACGCGCGAGGCGCTTTTGCTGCACACGATCGAAGAATTCAGCCACGCGGAAATCGCTGACATCATGTCGATCGAGGAGTCCGAAGTCGTTCACCTGATCGACGTCGCGCACCGCGAGATGGCCGATAGCGTCGCTGGACGTATCCTGATCATCGAAGACGAAGCCATCATCGCGATGGACTTGGAATCATTGGTGTCCGATATGGGCCACAAGGTTACAGGCATTGCGCGTACGCATTCCGGCGCGATCGCTTTGGGTAAATCTGAGCGTCCTGACATGATCCTTGCGGACATTCAGTTGGCCGATAACTCTTCTGGTATTGATGCCGTGAACGAGCTGCTTGGCGAATTTGGCGACATGCCGGTGATCTTTATCACCGCCTTCCCAGAACGTCTGCTGACGGGCAACAAGCCAGAGCCAGCGTTCCTGATCGCCAAGCCTTATACCGAAGAGCAGGTCCGCTCTGCTGTGGCGCAGGCGATGTTCTTTTCGTCGACAGAAACGCTAAGCGTCTAACGATAACGGCCGGCGGGGCATATGTGTCCCGCCAGCCATTTTGTGAAATTACAGATGTGCCGCGCGCGCCACGTGGGCGCGGCTTTTTATAGGTTAGTCTGACAAGGACATCCCATGGCGACCCCCTGCAGCCAATGTCCATTGCGCCGTCACCCCATTTTCAAACCGATGTCCGAACAGGACGTCAAAGCGATGCAAAAGTTCAAGGTCGGCGAGCTGATCATTGAGGCTGGTACGCCATTGCTGATGGAGGGATCCAACAGCCCGCAGTTATTCACAGCGCTACGCGGTATGGGGCTGCGCTATAAAACGACGCTGGATGGTGGGCGGCAGATCGTTAACTTTATCTTTCCCGGTGATTTTATTGGACTGCAAGCTGGCGTGATGGGCGAGATGGCCCATTCGGTCGAAGCGTCGTCCAAAATGACCCTATGCGTCTTCAACCGCTCAGAGTTTTGGAATTTTTACAAAACGCACCCAGAGCGCGGCTTTGACATCACATGGCTTGCCGCCGTCGAAGAGCATTTCCTTGGTGAAGCCCTGACCGCCGTTGGTCGCCGTTCTGCCCTAGAGGCGCTGTCTTGGGCATTGCTGCGGATATTTCTGCGCGGCGAACAGATGGGGCTGGTGCATAATCGCAGCATGGAACTGCCGTTTCGGCAGCAGGATTTGGCGGATGCGATGGGCTTATCGCTGGTCCATACGAACAAAACGCTGTCCAAACTGCGTGACCGACAATTGGCCAATTGGTCGGACGGGCAGCTGACGATTAATGACCTAGCCAAGCTTGCCGTTATTGCGAAGGTTGAGCTGGAGTCCATCCCGCAGCGCCCGCTGATGTGATCAATCGCCGCGCAGGAATGCAGTCAGCGGTGCCTCGCCTGACCGCAACCCCGGTTCAGATTGCACGCCCCGGATACGGTCCAGCATGGCGGCGCGCTGCGTGGTATCAAGTTCTGCCAATTCGATAACCGCAGGATGAATGTAGCTATTTCGCGCGACAGTCGGCGTGTTGTGCAGGGTGTCTGATGCTGCCTCTGTCATCGCTTTGATCGTCAGGTCACCGGGGGCGAGGGCAACGTTAAAGGCGGCGAGGGTGCCATTCCATGTGCGCATCGTCTTGGCGGTCGCGAACTCGCCGCAGATCTCATGCAGGGTTTCGTTGATCTGCTCTGACCGAACCGCGTGGGGCGTGCCTGCGTCGTCCTGCCAAGTGATGATTTCCGCGCCGGGCAGATCCTGACATGCCTCTAATACGGCGGACAAACGCGGCGCGAAAAAGTCTTTGTTGATCTGCGCATTGCCCTTTCCGATATACGACAGCCGCACGCGGCCGTCCTGAAAATCACCGTGTTCACGCAGCATCGTCGTGGCCCCGTAACTGCCGTTTTCTGCTGTATAGACACTATGTCCGACCCGCAGAGACGCGCGATCGATCAGCGCAAGCGTCGCCGCAATCGCCGTTTCACGCTCGCCCGCCGCGCCGCGCAGATGGGTGCCGATCCAGCGACGCAGCTTTGGCAAAGTCTGCGCAAACGCCACCAGCTTTTCAAACTTCAGCTGGGCGTGATGCTCTGTCCAGTCGGCGTGATAGCGGTATTGTTTCCGCTCGCGGTCATCCAGACCCGTCGCCTGTAGGTGCCCGCGCAGCATGGGGGAAATCCAAACGTCGCCGTAGGCAGGCGGCACGGCGATCGCCGCGATGCGGGCGCGTTCGTCCTTGTTATCGATCCGTGTGCCGTCGGGCGCGGTATAGCTGAAGCCACGCCCCGCGCGGCGACGCTTGATGCCCGGTTCAGTGTCCGGATAGTAAACAAGCCCCGCAATCTGCGCGATATCGGCAAAGGACATCAGGCCGCCTCGATTTCCGTGATGGATTTCAGGACCTCGTCGCCGTCATCCTGTTTGATGCGAAACGCGGGCTCGTCGTCAGACGCGTCTCGGGTCACGTCGCTGCCTTTGATCGTCAGCGTCGTCTTGCGCGTATAGCGTTTCACGACTTCGCCTGTACCGGTGCCATTGCCCCAGTTCCATTTCACGCTGTCGCCTTCTTTAAAGTCACTCATAACTGCCTCCTGCTTTGCAGGCATAACCAGCCGCCGCAGGTTCGGTTCCATTTACGATATGACGGTGGATTAAGGAGGGAGGGTGCGACTGGCCGATTGGAATGCCGGGGAAACATGGGATCTGGCCAGTCGCGCAAAGCACGGGGACAAGTGCGTTTGTAAAATAGAAACGCCACCTGCGCCGATTTGGTTCCACGCTTTTTGAACTGTAGGACGAAAAGTTTAGGTCATTCGCCGGATACTGCAGAATGCCATGATCGCGACTAAAACTGCCCCTGTTGGGACGGGTCTACGTTGAAAAATAGGCGGGGCAGATCATGTTGCTTAGTCATGTTGGCATCTGACAGGACAGGCACCGAATGGCGATTTTGAAGTCCCGGGCAATTGGCCGCAAAATCTTGCGCCAGGTGCGCACAAGCTATTGGTTCTGGCCGTCTACGCTCGTTCTGGGTGCCCTGTGTTTAGCGGCGCTTGTCGAATGGATCGATACGCAGCCCGGTTTGATGCGGGATGTTCTGCCAGATTGGTTGACCGCCATCGATCCAGATGGTGCGCGCGATACGCTTTCGACCCTTGCGACGGCCGTCATTGGGGTGGCTGGCGTCATGTTTTCCATGACGCTGGTTGCGGTATCTTTTGCGGCCGATACCTTTGGTCCGCGTCTGATCGGCAACTTTATGCGGGATCGCGGCACGCAGATTAGCTTTGGTCTGCTGCTGGGCACCTTTGTTTTTAACATCGTGATGTTGCGTTCGGTGCAAGGCGGCGATGCGGCGTTCGTCCCCTACGCCGGATTAACGATGGCGCTGTTTCTCGCCCTCATTTCGGTCTTTACGATCATCTATTATATTCACCACGTGCCAGAGACGATCAATGTGTCCAACATCAGCTCTGATCTGGGACATCAGTTTAGTGCCAGTATTAGGGAGCTGATCGCAGAGCGGGCAAAGATCGAGGTCGAGGACGTGAAACACGCCCCGAATGCCCAAGAGATTGGCGTCACTTTGGCTGCGCGTGGCTACATTCAGCAGCTAGATACGGATGCTTTGCACAATTGCGCTTGTGACAATGACTGGATTATTCAGGTCGAACGGTCTGCCGGGGAATTCATCACACCCCACACGGACGTGCTGACAGTTCTGACTGTATCCCCTTTGACCGACAAACAGATCACGGTGCTGCAAAGCGCCTTTGCGACCGGAAATGACCGGACAGAGGTGCAATCCACGGCGTATTTCGCAGACCAATTGGTCGAGATGATCGCTCGTGCCTTGTCGCCGGGGTTTAATGATCCGTTCACCGCGATGAACTGTCTGAACTGGCTACATGCCGGATTGCAGGATGCTTTGTTGCACGATGGCGGTTTGAGGCCGCTGACGACTCAGCGTGTCAGATATCCGCACCTTGATTTTCCAGCGTTGTTCGCTGTCAGCTTTGGCGCGGCATTGCCTTATACCGTTACCGATCGGATGTGCTGCGCGCGTCATCTGGCGTTGACGCAAGAGTTGCTGACTCGCGCCACAGGGCGAAATCGTGATGTGATCGCTGCGTTGGTGCCTGCCTTGCGTGCGGGACCGCGAAAGCGCGCTTTGTGATGTAAAGCTATGCTGCCACCGGGAGGGGGATGAGTGAGGCGGTGCGCAACCCTTCTAGCAGGGGCTGGCCCAAGTAGAATCCTTGAAACTGGGTAATCCCCGCGTCGCGTAGCACGTCAAATTCGGCCTGCGTTTCAACACCTTCGGCGATGACACCTGTTCCAAGCTCTTTGCACATGCCGACGACCGATCTGACCATGCGTTGCCGCCGTTCGTCCGTTTCGATGCCGCGCACGATGCGCATATCCAGTTTTATCAGGTCCGTTTGCATGTCGCAAAGTGCGCCAAGCCCAGCAAAGCAGGCCCCGAAGTTATCGATTGCCGTCAGCAATCCGCGTTTGCGATAGCTGCTGATGATGGCGCGCATGTGTTGCGGGTCACGTAGGTATTCCGATTCGGTAAATTCAAAGATCAGATTCGCGACGTTGAACCCATAATGGTCAGCGGCCATCAGTGTGGCGCTGATACAGGTGTCGGGGTCCAACACAGCATTCGGCATGCAGTTGACGCTAAGCTTGGCCTGCAAGCCAAGAGCCGATGCCATTGCGATCGCTTTGACCCGGCACTTGCGGTCAAAGCTATAGCGTGTCCGGGCGGTGACCGATTTGATCACCTCTGCCGCCGTACCGTTCACACCACCGCGCGCCAAAGCCTCGTGTGCAAAGATCGCACCGGTGCGCAGGTCATAGATCGGCTGAAAAGCCATGGTGAAGCGGTTGGCGAAATTTTGACGGTCGAAATTTGCGCCGCCAGGCAGGCTTTGGGGTGGATATGGCATGATGAATCCTTCAACTCTGATCCGACTTTGCGACCAGAATCTTTCAGATCCGTAAAATCTGTCGAAAAAAGCTACGAAAAAACCCCCGCCTGTTGCCAGTGCGGGGGTTCATTCATGTCGTCGCCAGAGAGGCGGGTTGCCTTACAGCAAACCTTCGCGTTGGGCCTTCTTACGCGCCAGCTTACGCTGACGGCGGATGGCTTCGGCTTTCTCGCGCGCCTTGCGGACGGAGGGCTTCTCGAAATGTTGCTTAAGCTTCATTTCACGGAACACGCCTTCACGCTGAAGTTTCTTCTTCAGAGCACGCAACGCCTGATCGACGTTGTTATCACGAACACTAACCTGCATGTGGTTTTCACCACCTCTCTAAGTTAAATTTGCAAAAATTGCAGGAATTGGGCACATAGCAACATCGCGCTACGTTGTCCAGTGTCGAACAAAAGGACCGATTATGCCCCTTTCCGCCCCCGATCCCACCAAATTGCAGCTGCTTGATGCGGCCTTGCCGAATGTTGCGTTTGACGGCTGGTCGCCTGCCACGTTTACCGCAGCGGTGGCTGCAACGGACATAAGTATAGATCGTGCGCGTCATCTATTCCCGCGCGGCGCGACGGATATGGCCGTGCTGTTTCATACCGAAGGCGACCGCGCCATGGTTCAGCAATTGGGCCGCGAAAACCTAAGCGAGCTGCGCTTTCGCGACCGTGTGGCCCGTGCGATTCGCATCCGCCTGGACGTGATCGACGACAAAGAAGCGGTGCGCCGGGGCACGGCGCTATTTGCGCTGCCGCATTTGGCGGCCGACGGGGCCAAGCTGATCTGGGGCACAGCGGATGCGATTTGGAACGCGCTTGGCGATACGTCGGATGATGTGAATTGGTACACGAAGCGCGCGACCTTGTCGGCGGTCTGGGCGTCCGTGGTGCTGTATTGGTTGGGCGATCAAAGCGAGGATTACGCCGATACCGATGCCTTTATCGATCGCCGGATCGACGAGGTCATGCAGATCGAGAAGATCAAGGCGCAGGTCAACGGCAACCGTTTCCTGAAACCGCTGACAGGCCCGCTGGGTCAGCTTTTGGGCATGGTGAAGGCCCCGACACGGATGCAAGATGTGAAGGTGCCCGGAATGTGGCGGACAGGAGACGATCAATGAAGGCCATAGAAATCAGCAAACCGGGCGGGCCAGAGGTTCTGACGCTGTGCGAACGCGCGATGCCGCAGCCGGGTCCGGATCAGGTCGTGATTAAGGTTGCCTATGCTGGCGTGAACCGGCCTGACGCGTTGCAGCGCGCAGGTATGTATGCGCCGCCCAAGGGGGCCTCTGACCTACCGGGGCTGGAGTGTTCGGGAGAGGTGTCGGCGGTTGGATCACAGGTCACTGATCTAAAAGTCGGCGACGCAGTTTGCGCGTTGTTGCCGGGCGGCGGTTACGCGGAATACGTCGCAACCCCTGCCGCGCATTGTCTGCCAGTACCGGACGGCATGGATATGAAGCAGGCGGCCTGCTTGCCAGAGACCTATTTTACCGTCTGGTCCAACGTCTTTATGCGCGGCGGGTTGCAGGCCGGGGAGCGGTTCCTTGTGCATGGTGGGTCAAGCGGGATCGGCACAACTGCGATCCAGTTGGCGCATGTCTTGGGCGCGCGGGTCTTTGTGACCGCCGGGTCAGAGGACAAGCTGGAGGCGTGCCGCAAGCTGGGGGCCGAAATCGCGATCAACTACAAACAGGCTGATTTCGTCGAGGTCGTGAAGGCCGAAGGCGGTGCTGATCTGATCCTTGATATGGTTGGCGGCAGTTATATGCAGCGAAATATCAATGCGCTGGCCGATGATGGCCGGTTGGTGCAGATCGCGTTCCTGCAAGGCATGAAGGCCGAGCTGAACATGGTCCAGATGATGACGAGGCGCCTGACCCTGACGGGCAGCACGCTGCGCCCGCAAAGCGATCTGGCCAAGGCACGCATTGCGGATCAGCTACTCGCAAAGGTCTGGCCGCTGCTGGCGGCGGGGCGTGTTGGTCCGGTGATGGACCTGGAATTTGCGCTAGAAGATGCCGCAAAAGCCCATGCCCGCATGGAAGCCGGGGATCACATCGGCAAGATTGTCCTAAAGGTCTGACGAAACGGCGCGCGTGTCATCGCCTTTGGCGGTGCCACGACGCCCCGCCCGCCATCTCCGGCCAATTTACTGGCGCGGCGGAAAGCTTTTGTAGACCGGCAGGCACCAGCCGAAGGCGATCGACCCTGAACGCAAGGCAAATGTCGCCCCCGCGCAGGCCAGTAGCGCGATATTTTCGGGCAGGCCCAGTGCGAGGGCGATGACGGTTGTCGTCGCCCCGGCAAGGGCGCAGGTGACGTAAAGCTCGCCTTGTTTCAGGACCAGCGGCACCTCGTTGCAGACAACGTCGCGCATCAGGCCGCCAAAGCAGCCTGTCGTGATACCCATGATGATGATCACGGGCCAGCTCATGCCCATCGCCAAGGCAACGCCCACGCCAGAAGGGACGGCGACGGCCAGCGCAAGCGCGTCGAGCCAGACGATGCCGCGATAGCGGCTTTCGAGAAGGTGCGCGGTAAAAAAGACCAAAATCGCGGCGACAGCAGCAACGCCGATCAAGCCGGGATTTGCGACCCAAAAGACCGTGTCGCGGTTCAAGATGACATCGCGCACAGTTCCGCCGCCCACGGCCGTCAGCGCGCCGATAAAGACGAAGCCGATCAGGTCAAGCTGCGCCCGGCTTGCAACAAGCGCACCTGTCAGTGCGAATACAAAGACTGAGGCATATTCGAGCGCTGTGAGTAGGGGCATGTGGGCGGTGCCTCCGGCGGGAGTATTTCAGAAAAAGCGAGGGGGCTAAGGCTTGAACGGAGCCATGCCGGCGCGGGCAAGCTCGTCGGCGCGTTCGTTTTCCGGGTGGCCGGCGTGCCCTTTGACCCACTGCCACGTCACATCATGAGATTTGGTCGCGGCATCAAGGCGCTTCCACAACTCCTCGTTCTTGACGGGCTTGTTGGCGGCGGTTTTCCAGCCGCGTTTTTTCCAGCCGTGGATCCAGCTGGTGATGCCATCTTTGACATAGACCGAGTCGGTGATGATCGTAATTTTACTGGGCTTTGTCAGGCTTTCGAGGGCCGAGATGGCGGCCAAAAGCTCCATCTGGTTGTTCGTAGTCTGGGCCGCGCCGCCGCTGAGGTCTTTTTGCTTGATGACGCTGCCGCCTTCGCGAGCAATCATCAGGCAGCCCCAACCGCCCGGACCGGGATTTCCAGAGCAGGCACCGTCGGTGTAGGCAAAAAGTTCAGGCATCGGCGTCTTTCCGGGCTTGGATCACGAGATAGGCGTCATCGGTGCCCGCGAGGCCCTTGTCCACCCCCGTTCGCGTGAAAACAGGCGCAAGGCCCGCGTCTGTCAGCAGCGCGTTCAGCTGCGGCTTGGTCACAAAGGTATAAAGCCTATCGATACTGTCGCGCTGCTCTCCTTCGCCTGTTTTCATCGCGATGTGGAACAGGCCGCCGGGGCGCAGGGCGCGGGCGATGGCGGCGATATAGCGGGGCAAGTCGGTAGCCCGGGCGTGCAGCAGGCTGAAGCTAGCCCATACGCCGTCATAGATGTCAGCCCCAGTGATATCGTCAAAGGTTGCGATGCGGGCTGCAACGCCTTTGGATTGCGCAAGCTGGACCATCGCGGCAGAGGCGTCGATGGCATCAACGCGCAGGCCAGCAGCCACCATCTGCACCGCGGCAGTGCCTGGTCCGCAGCCGACGTCCAAGACGCTGCCCTGCGTCGGCAAGCCGTCGATAAACTGGGCTAGGTCGCGCTGCGGCTTGTCTGGCCCCATCGCAGCATACGCTTCAGCGCGCGCATTATAGACGGCAATCGTGCGGGCGTCGGTCATCCGAAGGCGAGGGGCAAGAGGGACAGAACAACAAGTCCAGTGAGCAAGAGCCGAAGAGACATCCACCACGGCGGTGTCGCCCGGCGTTGCCAGAAATGAAGATCCAGCAAGAGCAGGCCGATAAAGCCGATGCACAGGTTCAACGCTGCGGAGGCCGGGCCGCCGCCGACCATGAAGAACGCCCAAAGCGCGGGGATGGTCGATAGCGCGTAGCCGGTCCAGTCTGTGTCTTTGGTGGCAAAGCCCCAGAGCACGCCGGACATGAAGGATAAGATGACAGTGCCATAGGAGAGTTGCACAAAAGGTGCCGTGAACCGGCCGCCAAGCGTCAACAATGCCCATTCGCCCAAAGGCTGGTGCAGGTAGGTCGCGAGGCCCCAGAAAAACGGCAGCAAGCCAGCAAGGCCAAGGAGTAGGGGGGCGCGAGGGATGGCTTTGAACATCAGCGGTCCTTTGGCGGGGCAAGTGTGCTGTAGTCTAGGCTGCGCCTTGGGTGCGGCGCAACAATCGCGGGGGGTGAAACTGCTTGAGGTCAGGCCGTTTCGCGCAGGACGCGGGGCACCTTGAATTCGACGTTCTCGATTGCGGTCTCAACCATCTCGACTGTTACGTCGTAACGGTCCTTGAAGGCGTCGATTACCTCGTTGATCAGCACCTCTGGGGCAGAGGCACCTGCGGTGATACCCATTGAGGTAATGCCTTCTAGCGCGCGCCAGTCGATGTCGGCAGCGCGTTGCACCAGCTGGCTATACCCGCAGCCAGCCTTTGTGCCGACCTCGACCAAGCGTTTGGAGTTGCTGGAATTTGGCGCGCCGACAACCAGCATTGCGTCACATTTCGGGGCCATGGCTTTGACCGCTTCTTGGCGGTTCGTCGTGGCGTAGCAGATGTCTTCTTTGTGGGGACCGATGATCGCTGGAAAACGCTGTTTCAGCGCGGTGACGATGTCGATGGTATCGTCGACGGACAAAGTTGTCTGCGTCACAAAAGCCAGACGTTCCGCGTCGCGCGGCGTGACATTGGCCACATCGGCGACAGTTTCGACCAGTAGCACTTCGCCGTCTGGAAGTTGGCCCATGGTGCCGACGGTTTCGGGATGGCCCGCGTGACCGATCATCACCATTTGCAGGCCGTTGTCAGCGTGGCGCTGGGCCTCGATATGGACTTTGCTGACCAGGGGGCAGGTGGCGTCGACGTAGACCATCTGCCGCTTGGCGGCGGCCGCAGGCACCGCCTTTGGCACACCGTGGGCAGAAAAAATCACCGGGCGATCATCGGGACATTCATCCAGCGTTTCAACGAACACCGCGCCTTTGTCACGCAACCCGTCAACGACGAATTTATTGTGCACGATCTCGTGCCGGACGAATACAGGGGCACCCCATTTTTCCAGCGCCATTTCAACGATCTTGATCGCGCGGTCCACGCCTGCGCAAAAACCGCGAGGGGCTGCAAGATAAAGGGTCAGGGGGGGAAGGGTCATCTGCGCGTCGCTCCTAGGATGGGTCATAGGTAGTCGCGCATGGGGCAGGCGTAAAGGCTGGGTGCACACAAAGCGTGACACCCGCAGAACGCCAACGTGGCGGACTGCGGGTTGGTCACGTTCAGTTGACGTTTTCGTCCTGATCGGCGTTTTCGCGCGCCGGGCGGCCCACAACGTCACGCAATTCATCTAGTTCGATGAAGTTGTCGCACTGGCGACGCAGCTCGTCCGAGATCATGGGCGGCTGGCTGCGAATGGTCGACACAACCGACACGCGCACGCCTTTGCGCTGCAATGATTCCACCAGCGGGCGAAAGTCGCCGTCGCCTGAAAACAGCACGATGTGATCGACGTGCGGGGCCAGTTCCATCGCATCGACGGTCAGTTCGATGTCCATGTTCCCTTTGACCTTACGGCGGCCCATGGAATCCGTGTATTCTTTGGCAGGCTTTGTCACCATCGCGAAGCCGTTGTAATTTAACCAATCCACCAGTGGGCGGATGGGTGAATATTCTTCGTTTTCGAGTAGCGCGGTATAGTAGAAAGCGCGCAGCAGCTTACCGCGGCGCATAAATTCTTGGCGCAGCAGTTTATAGTCGATATCGAACCCTAGCGCTTTAGCGGCAGCGTAAAGGTTCGCACCATCGATGAAGAGCGCCAGGCGCTCGTCCCGATAAAACATGAAAGTTCCTTTCCGACGCGTCGGTCGGTGTTAGTTGTGACGTGTCGATGGTGGTGGATCGTGACACGGAGTTTTTGGTGTATGTTACTATGAAAACAACCATGCAAGTTGACGAAATGAACAAGGACGGCGACATCGCGCTTATTTTGTTGGGTAGCAATACCTCATCCCGCGATATTTTACCTACGAATTTTGTACTAAATGGCAGGCTGCGTCTAATAGAATTGCTGAATCTTGATGCCGATAAATTCAGCGGTCTGTATGCGTCCCCCGCTTTTCCGGCCGGGATCGGGCCTGATTTTGTGAATGCTGCCATGGCGATACGGACCACGATGCCGCCGGATGATTTGCTTGGATTGATGCATAAAGTTGAGGCAGAGGCAGACCGGACGCGCGATGTGCGCTGGGGGCCGCGCACGCTTGATCTGGATTTGGTTGCGTTCGGCAGCGCAGTGTTTCCTAACGTCAAAGTTCAAACACTTTGGCGCGATTTGCCCGCAGAGCGACAAAAAATAGAAATGCCCGGCGAGTTGATCCTTCCACACCCCCGTCTGCAAGATCGCGCGTTCGTCCTTGTGCCACTGGCGCAGGTGGCCCCGGATTGGGTGCATCCCGTCCTAGGTCGCAGCGTTGTCCAGATGCGCGATGCCTTGCCTGCATCTGACGTGGCTGCGATCAGGCCGATGGCTGGGTGACATCTGCGCGCCGCCGTTAAATCAGACTTGACAGACGGCAAAACCGGCTTGTCATTTCAGATTTGCCGGGCTAAGTGCAGGTCTTGCATCCACGCCTGGACAGAATTGGAGTGTGCCGATGGCCCGCGTTACCGTCGAAGACTGTGTCGACAAGGTCCCGAACCGGTTTGAGCTTGTCATGCTCGCCGCGCATCGCGCCCGTGAAATCGCTGCCGGCTCGCCCGTCACCGTTAGCCGCGACAACGACAAGAACCCCGTCGTTTCCCTGCGCGAAATCGCAGAAGAAACACAGCAAGCCGATGATCTACGCGAGCGTATGATCGAAGCGAACCAGACGCAGATTGAAGTCGACGAGCCTGAAGAAGACTCGATGGCGCTGTTGATGGGCGCAGAGGCTGACAAGCCTGTCGAAGACGACATGAGCGAAGAAAAGCTGCTGCGCGCCCTGATGGAAGCGCAAGGACAGCGTTAAGGGCCCACACCGGCCCAAGTGAAAGAAGTGCCGGACCAGCATGAACACAGCAGATGACCTGATCGCGCTGGTCCGCACATATAACCCCCGCACGAACGAAGCGCTGTTGCGCGACGCCTTTGCCTTTGGCGAAGAGATGCACGAGGGGCAGTTTCGCCATTCCGGCGAGGCCTATTTTACCCACCCGATCGCCGTCGCCCAGATCTTGGCTGACATGCAGATGGATGATGCAACAATCATCACCGCCTTGCTGCACGATACGATCGAAGACACCCCTGCCTCTTTCAAAATGGTCCATGACCGTTTTAGCCGCGAAATCGCAGAGCTTGTGGACGGCGTCACGAAGCTGACGAATCTACAGCTGACCAGCCGCGAATCGAAAGAAGCAGAGAACTTTCGCAAGTTGTTCATGGCGACCAGCAAGGATTTGCGGGTCACGTTGGTGAAGCTTGCTGACCGCCTGCATAACATGCGCACCATCAAGTCGATGAAGCCAGAAAAGCAGGCGCAAAAAGCGCATGAGACGATGGATATCTACGCGCCTCTGGCCGGCCGCATGGGTATGCAATGGATGCGCGAAGAGCTGGAGGATCTGGCCTTTCGCGTGCTGAACCCTGAAGCGCGCAACAGCATCATTCGCCGCTTTATCACCCTACAGCGCGAGGCTGGCGATGTCGTCGCCCGGATCACCGCTGACATGCGGGTTGAACTGGAAAAAGCAGGTATTCAGGCCGAAGTCATGGGCCGCGCTAAAAAGCCCTATTCGATTTGGCGCAAGATGCAGGAAAAGGACATGGGCTTTTCGCGCCTGTCCGACATCTATGGTTTCCGCATTATTACTGCGACAGAGGCGGACTGCTACCGTGTGCTGGGTGCGATCCACCAACGCTGGCGGGCTGTGCCGGGGCGGTTCAAAGATTATATCAGTCAGCCCAAAACCAACGGCTACCGTTCGATCCATACGACGGTGTCTGGCCGCGATGGTAAGCGGGTCGAGGTCCAGATCCGCACCCGCGAAATGCACGAAGTCGCCGAAACCGGCGTTGCTGCACATTGGTCCTATCGTAATGGTGAACGGGTCGAAAACCGCTTTGCCGTCGATCCGGTGCACTGGATTTCTAAGCTAACCGAACGGCTGGACGAAGACGGCGATCACGACGACTTTCTTGAAGCGGTCAAGCTCGAGATGTTCACCGATCAGGTGTTCTGCTTTACGCCCAAGGGTGACGTGATCAAGCTGCCGCGCGGGGCTACGCCCATCGACTTTGCTTTTGCGATCCATACGCGCATCGGCATGGCCTGTGTCGGGGCAAAAGTGGACGGCATCCGCGTTCCGCTATGGACGCGGCTGAAGAATGGCCAAAGCGTCGAAATCATCACCGCCGAAGGTCAAAAGCCGCAGGCGACTTGGGTCGACATCGCGACCACGGGCCGGGCGAAAACCGCAATCCGGCGCAGCCTGCGCGAGGCGGACCGCGAACGCTTTATCCGGCTTGGCCGGGAATTGGTGCGGGTGGCGTTTGAAAACGTCGGCAAAAAGCTGACGGAAAAGGCGCTGCGCACAGCCGCCAAGGCGCTGGCGTTGGAAGGTGTCGATGACATGTTGGCCAGCCTTGGCAGCGCCGACATCAGCGCCCGTGATATCGTGCGTGCGATCTACCCCGATCTGGCCCAGACCACTGGCGATGAAATTGAAGCGAACCGCGCCGTCGTCGGTTTGGCTGTGGATCAATCGCACCGTCGCGCCCGGTGCTGTCAGCCCGTGCCGGGCGAGCGGATCGTCGGAATTATTTATCGCGGCCAAGGTGTTGTCGTGCATGCAATCGATTGCGCCGCCCTCGCGGACTTTGAGGACCAACCGGATCGCTGGATCGACCTGCGCTGGCAAGACGGGCAACACCGGGCGGTGAATACGGTGACCTTTGACATCTCGATCACCAATGACGCTGGTGTTCTGGGCCGGATTTGCACATTGATCGGTGAACAGAAGGCCAATATCTCTGACCTGAAATTCATTGACCGCAAGCCGGATTACTATCGGCTTTTGGTCGATATCGATCTGAGTGACGCAGAACATCTGCACCGGGTCATGACGGCGGTCGAGGCGGACAGCAACGTCTCTGGCGTCAGTCGGCACCGGGACCCCGGCCAGTCCGGGTCACATCACGCGGGCTAAGGCTCGAGGAAGGACACGCGGTGTTCAAGCGCAGGGATAGGCGGCCGATCTGGAAGGTCGTGACCGCTGCTGTCTATCCGCGTGGCGGGTGGGGCCGGGCCTTTTCCTACGTCAAGCACCGGGTGCGCCGCTTGCCGGATACGCCGGAAAAGATCGGTCGCGGCATTTGGGCTGGTGTGTTCACGACGTTTACCCCGTTTTACGGACTGCATTTCATCGTCGCGGCGCTGATTGCCCGGGTGATGCGCGGCAATATACTGGCCGCCCTGATGGCGACGTTCTTTGGCAATCCGCTGACCTATGTTCCGATTGCCGCGGTATCGCTCCAGACCGGACATTGGTTGCTGGGCAGCAAGCCGCACGGACCGCCCATTTCGCTGGGCGAGAAGTTTGCCGATGCGGGCGCTGACCTGTGGCATAACGTCATTGCGATCTTTACGCCCGAGCGAATGGACTGGCAGGGCTTGTCGATCTTCTATTTTGATATTTTCTATCCCTATATGATTGGGGGCATTTTGCCGGGTATTATAACGGCAACCGCTGCCTATTATCTGTCGGTGCCGGTGCTGCAGGCCTATCAGAAACGGCGACGGAATATTCTGCGTGCCAAGCTGGAATCGCTGGGCCAGCCCAAAGATACCGGTGGCAAGGGACCTGCGGGACGCTAGATGCGACGCAAAGAAGGAGTGATGTGATGACCGAAAAGCTGCGACTGGGTGTGAACATCGATCATGTGGCCACCGTGCGGAATGCGCGCGGGGGTGACAATCCCGACCCTGTGCGTGCCGCGCTGATGGCGCAGGACGCCGGTGCCGACGGTATTACGGCGCACCTGCGCGAAGATCGCCGGCATATCCGCGATGATGACATGGCGGGGCTAAAGGCCGCGCTGCGCGTGCCGCTGAACTTTGAAATGGCCGCCACGGCCGAAATGCAGCGCATTGCGCTGGCGACCCAGCCGCATGCCGTTTGCCTTGTGCCGGAAAAGCGCGAAGAGCGTACGACCGAAGGCGGGCTAGAGGTTGCGCGGCAGGCCAATGTGCTAGGTGACTACATCGCGCCCCTGCGCGACGCGGGCTGCCGGGTGTCGCTGTTCATTGCTGCCGACCGCGACCAAGTCGAGGCCGCGCACCGCATTGGCGCGCCGGTGATCGAACTGCATGCGGGTGCCTATGCCGACGCTTGGGCGACCGGACGCTGGGATGATCGCGACCGGGAACTTGTGCGCCTGACCGAGGCTGCTGCCTATGGCCACTCCCTTGGTCTTGAAATCCACGTGGGCCACGGTCTGACCTATGACAGCGTTGGCCCCATCGCAGCCCTGCGCGAGGTGCGAGAGCTAAACATCGGGCACTTCATTATTGGCGAGGCGATCTTTCGCGGGCTGCCGGACGCCATCGCAGAGATGCGGCGCTGCATGGATGCGGCGCGGGGATGATCCTAGGTATCGGCACTGATCTGGCGAATATTGACCGGATCGCAGGCACGCTTGACCGGTTCGGTGACCGTTTTCGCAACCGCGTCTTTACGCCGACCGAGCAGGCGAAGGCCGAGCGGCGCAAGGATACCCCCGGCACCTATGCCAAACGCTGGGCTGCGAAAGAAGCGTGTTCCAAGGCGCTGGGCACAGGCCTTCGCATGGGAATTTCGTGGAAAGATATGGCCGTCAGCAACCTGCATACCGGTCAGCCCGTGATGGAGGTCACTGGCTGGGCCAAGGATCGCTTGGACAAGATGACGCCGCCGGGGCACGAGGCAATCATTCACGTCACCCTGACAGATGACCACCCTTGGGCGCAGGCCTTTGTCATGATCGAAGCGCGCCCCGTCGCGGAGTGACGGTTTTTAACCGAAAACCCCGTTGGTGCAGGGGTTCGGCACCCTACCTTGACAGGGGGGGTGCGTGCGATCATGTAGCCGTGCAAAGCTGTGAATGGGAATAATGCAATGGCCGAAAAGACGGGTGTGATGGCCGGGGTGATCGAGACGGTCAAAACAGTGGTATATGCGCTGCTGATTGCCGGTCTGTTCCGCACAATTCTGTTCCAGCCCTTTTGGATTCCGTCGGGTTCCATGAAAGACACGCTGCTGATCGGCGACTTTTTGTTCGTGAACAAGATGGCCTACGGTTATTCCTACGCGTCTTGCCCGTCGATCCTGATCCCTGCGCTGAATGTCGACATTGGCGCGGATGATTTCTGCGGTGCCTTCAAGGGCAAGACAGAGCGTCTGTTCGGATCTGACCCAGAGCGCGGCGATGTTGTCGTATTCCGTCACCCGGTCACAGGCCGCGATTTCATCAAGCGCCTGATTGGTTTGCCGGGCGATAAAATCCAGATGAAAGACGGCCTGCTTTATATCAATGGCGAGGCTGTCAAAGTCGAAGACAATGGCATCTTTGTCGAAACCTATGCGCCGCAGGGGCCAGAACGATCGATGCCTGCTTGTGCCAACGGTCCTGTTGGTCTTGATGCCGATTGCATTAAGGAAAGCAGCCGCGAGACGTTACCGAACGGCGTCAGCCATGACATTTTGAACATTGGCAACCGGTCGTTGGATAACACCGGCATCTTTACCGTGCCTGCAGACAACTTCTTTTTCATGGGCGACAACCGCGATAATTCGACCGACAGCCGCGTACCGCAGTCGCTGAATGGCGTGGGCTTTGTGCCGCGCGAAGATATCGTCGGCCGCGCGGATCGCGTCATCTTTTCCTCTGCGGGGGCGTCGATGCTGGCGTTCTGGACGTGGCGCAGCGATCGTTTCTTCAAGGGGATCGAGTGAAGCTATCAGTACAATTGACGGGCTTTGCCGCCCGCGTGGGTCACGACTTTGCCGACCCAGCTCTTTTGGTGCGCGCGGTAACGCATTCCAGCATGTCGAGCGTGCACCGCGACGACAACCAGCGATTAGAGTTTCTGGGTGACCGAGTCCTTGGACTCGTGATTGCCGAAGCATTGTTGCAGGCTGATCCGGGCGCTGCCGAAGGGCTGCTTGCTCCGCGCTACAACGCCTTGGTGCGCCGCGAAACCTGCGCCGATGTGGCGCGGGAAATCGGGTTGGGCGAGGTGTTAAAGCTGGGCCGGTCTGAAATGCAATCCGGCGGGCGCCGCAAAGAAGCTTTGCTGGCTGATGCGATGGAAGCGGTGATTGCTGCGGTTTACTACGACGCTGGCTATGATGCCGCGCGCAAGGTGATCCTAAAGCACTGGCAGCCGCGTGTTGGCAGCGTTGCCGCAGATGCGCGCGACGCCAAGACGGCGCTGCAGGAATGGGCGCAGGGGCGCGGTGCGCCGCCGCCGGTTTATACCGAAGTTGCGCGCACAGGACCGGATCATCAGCCGGTTTTCACAATTCGTGTTACACTAGAGTCCGGCGAACATGCCGAGGCGACCGCCGGGGCCAAGCGGCAGGCGGAACAAGCAGCGGCGCAAGCCATGCTCGAAAGGGTCGGACAATGACGGACGAAACACGCGCAGGCTTTGTAGCCTTGATCGGAGAGCCGAACGCAGGCAAATCGACGCTGCTGAACCGTATGGTCGGCGCGAAGGTCAGCATCGTGACCCACAAGGTCCAGACCACGCGCGCCCGTATTCGCGGGGTCGCCCAGGATGGCGCATCCCAGTTGGTCTTCGTCGACACGCCCGGTCTGTTCGCGCCAAAGCGCCGGCTTGACCGCGCGATGGTTGCCGCCGCTTGGGGCGGGGCTGGCGATGCGGATGTGGTCGTGCTGCTGATCGAGGCAAACCGCGGTGTGACGGCGGGCGTCAAAGCAATTCTAGAGGTGCTTGCCACCCGCGTTGGCAAAGCCAAAGTCGCACTGGCGATCAACAAGATTGACCGGGTCAAAACCGAAGCGCTGCTGCAGCTGTCGCAGCAGATGAACGAAACCTATGCTTTTGAAGAAACCTTTATGATCAGCGCAGAGCGCGGCCACGGCTGCGACGCGCTGAAGCATTGGCTTGCAGGCGCGGTCCCTGCGGGGCCTTGGCTGTATCCGGACGACGAAATCTCTGACTCGCCGCTGCGCAACATTGCAGCCGAAATGACGCGCGAGAAACTGACACTGCGCCTGCATCAAGAACTGCCCTATCAGCTAACGGTCGAGACCGAAAACTGGGAAGAGCGTCCCGATGGGTCTGCCAAGATCGACCAGTTGATTTATGTGATCCGCGACGGCCACAAGGGCATCGTGCTGGGCAATAAAGGCGAGACGATCAAAGCTGTCGGCCAGGCCGCCCGCATTGAGATGGAAGAGCTGCTGGGCCGCAAAGTCCACTTGTTCTTGCAGGTCAAGGTCCGCGCTAATTGGCTAGAAGACAAAGAGCGCTACGACGAAATGGGCCTGAACTTTAAAGACGGCGATGCCTGAACCGCGCCTGACGGCGGACATCTGGGTCAGCGCCTATCTGGCGCGGCTGCGGGTGATGGATATTCCAGCCTTTGTTGTCGCGCGCGGCGATTCCACGGCGGGGGCGGTGCTGGTCAAGCTGAATACGCTGGACGGGCATGCGGTTGCCTTTAATCGGTCCTTTGATTTGATGTCGGGCGACCGCGTCTGGGTCACGCTGGCGGATGGGGCAGAGGTCGATGTCGATGCCTCTATCGCGAAACAGCGCAGTTTTGACAGTGATCTTTGGGTGATCGAGGTGGAAGATCGACAAGGTCGCCATTTGCTGGATCAGCCGGGATTGACCTGATTTGACGGGCGAGGTCAGCCAAGCCTCCGGCGGAGGTATTTTAGACCAGAAGAAGTTGCTAGGATCGCGCCTATGATCAGCTGGCAGGATGAAGGCGCAGTGCTGCGCGTGCGCCCGCATGGAGAGACCTCGGCGATTGTCGAAGTCTTTACGATTGAACACGGGCGCCATGTTGGGGTCGTGCGCGGCGGGATCAGTCGTAAGATTGCGCCGTCGCTACAGCCCGGGGCACAGATCGCAGTGACTTGGAAAGCGCGGCTGGACGATCATCTGGGGTCATTCACGGTGGAGCCGCTGCGCAGCCGGGCCGTGAATGCGATGAGCGACCGCCTTGCACTTGCGGGATTGAATGCGGTCTGCGGGCTGCTTGCTGTCGTGCTGCCAGAACGCGAGGCGCATGGCGCGCTATATGCGCAAACCGTTCAGCTGTTGGATTTGCTTGGACAGACTGAGGTTTGGCCGCTGGCCTATCTGCGGTGGGAGCAGGCCCTGCTTGAGGATTTGGGCTTTGGCATGGATCTAAGCGCCTGCGCCGTGCGCGGCGTGAACGAGGATCTTGCATTTGTGTCGCCGCGGTCAGGCCGCGCCGTTAGCCGAGAGGCGGCGGGTGAGTGGGCCGACCGCCTGCTGCTGCTACCGCCGGTCTTGGCCGGGAAGGGTGACGCCACGACACCCGAGATCATCAAGGCTTTGGCCACGACCGGCTATTTTGTTGAACATCGCCTGATACGGTCGCTGGATGCCGGGCGGGTGCTGCCTGCGCGGAACAGATTGTTGGATGCGATTCAGCGATCGGAATAAGGCCGGCGGAACGATCATCGGGGCGGGCGTGTTGTGACCAAAAGGAGGATCACCATGCTTTCACCATTCATTCAGATTATTGTGCAATCCGTCGGGGCCATCGTTTTCGTCGTAGCGCTGACGCGGGTATTTGGCTTGCGATCATTTTCCAAAATGTCGGGCTTCGATTTTGCCGTCACGGTCGCCATTGGTTCTGTCGTGGCGACGACAGCAATGTCGACAACAACGCCGTTCTGGCAAGGCGCTTTGGCGCTGGCGACACTCTTTAGCGTGCAGTCTATCATTGCGCAGGCGCGGTCCCGGTTGAAGGGGCTGGTTGATGTCACGGATAACGATCCGCTGCTGATCATGCGGGATGGGGAAATCTTGCATGACAACTTGCACCGCTCTGGCATGACGACGGGCGATCTAATCGGCAAGTTGCGCGAGGCGAACGCGCTGGAGTTTTCGCAGATCCGTGCCGTGGTATTCGAGCCGACGGGGGATGTTAGCGTGCTGCATGGTGACAAAATGGACGACAGATTGCTCGACGGCGTCCGGCAGGCATAATCGACACGCGATGTCGCGTTTGGCAAAGCGCAGCGTGCGGGGCGCTGTCACAGGCAAGGGGTCCAACAAGGTCTTCGCGCTATGATTGCGCCTCGCGCTCCGCTTTACCTGACCCACGCACCGACGCCCAAGATCAGCGATTTCGCCCGTCTGGCCGCGTTAGAGGCGTGCATCCGCGCGACGTTGTTGTCGGTCATGCCGCTTGTTATCTATCGCGCCTACGGCGATGCGGCGGTGGTCAGCCGGATTTATCTGTGCGTCGGCATAGGGTCGATGTTTTTCGGGCTGATGGTACCCTTCGCGGCGCGCTATATCCCGCGCCGCTGGATGCTGACACTGGCCTGCGGTTTCTACCTTGCGGGTATCATGATGGCGCTGTTTGGCGGTGCGCAGGGTAAAGCGCTTGTGCTGCTGTTCAACGCCGTCGGCACGGTAACCTTTACCATCTGCCTGAACGCCTACGTCCTCGACTACATCAACCGGATCGAGCTGAGCCGCAATGAAGCGATGCGCATGGTCTATAGCGCTGTCCCGTGGAGCGTCGGGCCGATCCTTGGAGTAACGCTACTGAACTGGTGGGAACCAGCGCCGTTCATTTTGGCAGGCATCTTTGCGCTGGTTCTGGCGGCAGAGTTTTGGCGATTGCGACTTGGGAACGGGCGGCAGATCGCGCGGGCGCGGGCACCTGCGCCTAATCCACTGGCGTATCTGGGGCGGTTTGCCGCGCAGCCGCGGCTGATTGCGGGCTGGTTCTTTGCCGTCATGCGGTCTTGCGGGTGGTGGGTCTATATCGTCTATCTGCCGATCTTTTGCATCGAAGCGGGGCTTGGCGACAAGGTCGCGGCGATCGCGCTGAGCCTGAGCAACGGGCTGCTGTTCACGACGCCGCTGATGCTGCGCAGGGTCAGGCGGATCGGGGTACGGCGTAGCGTGCGTTTGGGCTTTGCCGTCTCGTCCAGTCTGTTCATGGTGGGCTTTTTATTGTCAGGCTGGCCGTGGCTGACGGTGGCCAGCATCATGGTTGGGTCTGTGGCGCTGGTTCTGCTCGACGTTTGCGGTGGCTTGCCGTTCCTGATGGCGGTGCGCCCGGCAGAGCGGACAGAGATGGTGGCCGTCTATGCGACCTTCCGCGACGCATCGGGGATCACGACGCCTGCCGTGGCCTCGATGATCTTATTGGTCGCCCCGGTGGCCGGGATCTTTGCAGCGTGCGGTATTGGGTTGGCAGCCGGCTACATCGTAGCCGGCAACCTGCATCCGCGTTTGGGATTGCCGCGCGCCCAGCCAGCTTAGTCCAGAAGACGGCGGGCGATCACCTGCGCTTGAATTTCGGCGGCACCTTCAAAGATGTTCAAAATGCGCGCGTCGCACAGGATGCGGCTGATTTTGTATTCCAGCGCAAACCCGTTGCCGCCGTGAATCTGCAGCGCATTGTCGGCGCAGGCCCATGCGACGCGGGCACCCAGCAGCTTTGCCATCCCGGCCTCTAGGTCACAGCGGCGGCCTTCGTCTTTTTCGTGGGCACTGAAATAGGTCAGCTGGCGGGCCACCATGATTTCGACCGCCATCATTGCCAGTTTGCCGGACACGCGGGGAAATTCGATCAGCGATTTGCCGAATTGCTTGCGGTCTTGTGCGTATTTCATGCCTTCATCGAGGGCAGATTGCGCCACGCCAATCGCACGGGCGGCCGTCTGGATGCGGGCGGATTCAAAGGTTTGCATCAGCTGCTTGAAACCCTTGCCCGTCTGCCCGCCGAGCAGGTTTTCGCCCTTCACCGCAAAACCGTCAAATGCCAGTTCGTATTCTTTCATGCCGCGATAACCGAGGACTTCGATCTCGCCTCCGGTAATACCGGCATCGGGGAAGTGGGCCTCATCGGTGCCCGGGGTCTTTTCAGCCAGAAACATCGACAAGCCGCGATAGTCGGTGGTGTCCGGCTCGGTCCGAGCCAAAACGGTCATCACGTGGGTGCGGGCGGCGTGGGTGATCCAGGTTTTGTTGCCGGTGATCTGCCAGTTGTCGCCGTCTGGCACAGCACGGGTGCGCAAAGCGCCCAGATCAGAGCCTGTGTTTGGTTCGGTAAAGACCGCTGTGGGCAGGATTTCACCGCTGGCCAGTTTCGGCAACCAGTGGGTTTTCTGGTCGTCCGTGCCGCCGCATAGGATCAGTTCTGCCGCGATTTCGGACCGGGTGCCGAGCGATCCGACACCGATATAGCCGCGCGACAATTCTTCTGACACGACGCACATGGCGGATTTCGATAGGCCAAAGCCGCCAAAGTCCTCTGGAATGGTCAGGCCGAAGACGCCCATCTCGGCCATTTCGTCGATGATCGCCATGGGGATCAACTCGTCCTTCAGGTGCCAGTCGTGGGCGAAGGGTTCGACTTTTTCCCGGCTAAAGCGGCGGAACTGATCGCGGATCATCTCAAGCTCTGCGTCCAGACCCGATGCGCCGACTGTCAGCTCTGCGGCGCGGTCCTGCATCAGCTGCGCCAGCTTTGAGCGGGCCGCTTGCGTATTGCCGCGTGCCATCAAGGCGGCGGGGACGGGGGCGTTTAGCGGCGCAAGGTCTGCTGGGGTTAGGCCAAGGTCGGTGGCACGCACGACCTCTGTTTGGTTCATCTGGATACCGCCAGCGATCTGGGACAGGTATTCGCCAAAGGCGATCTGCAGGATCAACGCTTCGACCTCGCTAAAGCGGTTATCAGTGGTCAAGCGGTCGGCCCAAGACTGCATTTGCTGCAAGGCCTGGGCATATGTCGCCAGCCAAGCAAGCCCATGCGCGGCGGTCTGGTGCTGTTCAATCAACTGCGCAGAGATACGGCCATTTTCGGTAACAAGTCCGGCGACGGCGGATTTGGCGCTGTCTGTAATCGCCAGAACGGGGGCAAGCGCGGATCTGGTCAGATCGGTCAGGTTCGCCAGAATTACAGTGTCTGTCATGGGGCCTGCTCCGTCGTGTGCCATCAGCTTGTCCTCGTTATGTTGCAGTTGCACGGATAATACGTTTGCACCTGCAGCGCAATATTGATGCGCAATTATGTCAATAATAATACGAAAATGTCGCGGTTGATTTGCGTGGCGCTTGGGTTACGGATCGCGCAATGTGCCGCCAATATGACTGATATCCTCGCTGTAATCCCGCTTCATCTTGTCCTTTTTGCCTGTCTGGTGACGCTGCTTGGCGGCTTTATCAAAGGGGCGGTCGGCTTTGCGATGCCACTGATCATGATCAGCGGTATGGGCATCCTGATTGATCCGCAGCTTGTTGTCGCGGGAATCATCTTGCCGATTCTTGTTAGCAACGGGTGGCAAATTGCCCGTTCTGGCCTTGGCCCCGCGCGGGCGGCGGTTGCGGAACACTGGCGTTATCTGCTGATTGTCTGCGTGATGATCCTTGTGTCGGCGCAGTTCCTGACGTCGATATCCGCCGATACGATGTTCGTGATCCTTGGTGTGCCGGTTGTCGCGCTCTGTGCAGTGCAGCTTCTTGGCTGGCAGCCCACGATCCCAGGGCATTTGCGCAGACCCTTTGAGTGGGGCGCGGGATTAGCTGCAGGTACGCTTGGCGGACTTGCCGGGACATGGGGACCGCCGACGGTGCTGTATCTGCTGGCGTTGCGCACGCCGCGGGCAAAGCAGATGGCTGTGCAGGGCGTTATCTATGGCCTTGGTTCTGTGATGCTTTTCTTGGGTCACCTGAAATCGGGTGTGTTGAACGCGCATACGTGGCAGCTGTCAGCGCTGCTGGTCGTGCCTGCCGTGATCGGAATGTGGGCCGGGTTCCGCCTGGGTGATCGTTTTAATCAAGAGATGTTCCGCAAGGTGACGCTGCTGGTTTTGATCGTGGCAGGAATTAACCTGATCCGTCGCGGATTGATGGGCTGACTTAAGACAGTAGCTCTTCAAACCCGCAGATACGGGCCAGTTCGGGCGCATCCTTTGGGGCAATGACGTCAAACGTGGTGCGATACAAAACCTCGCCATTTTTGATCGCTTCCATTTCCCACGTGCCCTGCACCAGTTCGTAGGCGAAATCGAATTGGTAGAACGTCAGCGACGGCGTGCCGCCATCAATTCGCGTAAGGAAGCTTTGCTGCGTTGCACCGTCCTTGCCCATCGGCGGGTGGGTGACGGTCATCGTGACTTCGGACAAGCCCAATATGTCGGCGGTCAAGGTTTTTACACCGAACCCAATCCCCAGCACTGCCGGCACGCGGCGCGACATGGACACGAATGGCGGGTCTTCGTTGACCAAATGGGTGACGCCCGCAACGGTGCCGGGCGCGGGTGCATCGCCAACAGAGGGCGGTGGGCAGATGACGCCGCTTTCCAACGCGCCAATCGCAGGGCTGACGAAGATGTCAGGCGCAGCGCATACGGGCGTTGCAAGCAGGATTGATATGAAAAGGGTCAGGCGCATGGCCTGACCCTAATCAATTTAGCGGCGCTGAACAGGCACCATTTCAAAAGGCAGCGCCCCTTAGCCGATCGCGGCTGCCTTGACGTCTTCGTCAATGAACGGAACGTATTTGGCAAAGTTATCCGAGAACATCTGCACCAGCTTGGCCGCCTGTGCATCATATGCAGCGGGGTCGGCCCACGTGTCGCGCGGGTTCAGCAAGACCGTATCGACGCCTTCGCAGGCGACGGGCACGTCAAAGCCAAAGTTCGGATCCTTGCGGAAGCTTTCTTCAGCCAAGCTGCCGTCAAGTGCGGCGGTCAGCAGCGCGCGGGTTGCCTTGATCGGCATCCGCGAGCCTGTGCCGTAGGCCCCGCCGGTCCAGCCGGTGTTGACCAACCAGCAGGTGGCGCCGTGGGTCGCGATCTTTTCCTGCAACAGCTTGCCGTAGACTTCTGGCCGACGCGGCATGAAGGGCGCGCCAAAGCAGGTGGAAAACGTCGGCTCTGGCTCTGTCACACCGCGTTCGGTGCCAGCGACCTTGGATGTGAAGCCGGACAGGAAGTGATACATCGCTTGCGCTGGTGTCAGGCGGCTGATCGGTGGCAGTACACCAAAGGCATCGCAGGTCAGCATGATGATGTTTTTAGGGTGACCACCAAGCGCGGTGTCCGACGCATTAGAGATATAATCGAGCGGGTAAGCGCAGCGCATGTTTGCGGTCAGGCTTGTGTCGTCAAAGTCGAGTTCCAGCGTGTCCGGGTCGTGCACCATGTTTTCGATGACCGTATGCGGCATCGCGCAGGTGGCGTAGATTTCTGGCTCTGCCTCTGCCCGCAGGTTGATCGTCTTGGCGTAGCAGCCACCTTCAAAGTTAAAGACGCCGCGATCGGACCAGCCATGTTCATCGTCGCCGATCAGCGTGCGGGCCGGGTCGGCGGACAAGGTTGTCTTTCCCGTGCCAGACAGGCCGAAAAATACGGCCGTATCAACGGGGTTCCCTGTCGCGTGATTAGCTGAACAGTGCATCGGCATGATGCCTTTATCGGGCAGCAAGTAATTCAAAAGCGTAAAGACCGACTTCTTATTTTCGCCAGCATATTCTGTGCCGCCGATCAGGATCAGCTTTTTCGCAAAGTTCAGCGCGATGACGGTCTCGCTTCGGCAGCCATGCTTGGCCGGGTCGGCTTTGAAGCTGGGAACGTTGATGATGGTGAATTCTGGCGCAAAGCTGCTCAGTTCAGAATGCTCTGGCCGGCGCAGCAGGTGGCGGATGAACAGACCGTGCCATGCGAGTTCTGTCACGACGCGCACATCCAAGCGGTACGCAGGGTCCGCGCCGCCGAACAGGTCCTGCACATAGGCCGTGCCGCCGTTCATGTGCGCCAGCATATCGGCGTAAAGCGTGTCGAACTTGGCCGGGTCCATCGGCGGGTTGTTGTCCCACCAGATCGTGTCTTCGACCTCTGGCGTGCGTACAACGAACTTGTCTTTTGGCGACCGGCCCGTGTGTTTGCCGGTGGTCACAAGGAAAGTGCCGCCCTTGCCGTTGATGCCTTCACCATTCGCAACTGCGGCGGTCTGAAGGTCGGCGGCGGACATGTTATAATAGACAGCGCCCAGTCCGGTGATGCCTTGGTTTTCAAGTTTCATCGCGGGGTTGACCGTTCCGTGGTCCATGGGTGCGCTCCTTGGGGTTTGTGGCCTCTTTGGCTGACCCCTCTTAGCACCATGCTTTTGCGACCGAACAGACCGGAATTGCGACGTTAGCGCAACCAGCGACATGTTAGCGCAACCAAGGCGGCGTCTTGCGCAACTTTGTGACCCATTAGCCATTCCTTTGCGTTTTGTGCCGCAAATAAGGCACGGATCAGCGCTTGATTCGCGATAGAGGGTTGATTCGCTATGGCAAAAGCATGAAAGATTCTGGGAAAAGCAGTTAATAACAACAATCGAGCAGTAGGGGAAAACCCATGGCCAGGATCGCACTTGTCGATGACGATCGAAATATTCTGACATCCGTGTCAATGACACTCGAGGCTGAAGGCTTCGAGGTGGAAACCTATAACGACGGTCAGTCCGCGCTGGATGCCTTTAACAAGCGCATGCCAGATATGGCTGTCCTTGATATTAAGATGCCGCGCATGGATGGCATGGACCTGTTGCAGCGACTGCGGCAGAAAACCTCTATGCCCGTGATCTTTTTGACGTCGAAAGACGACGAAATTGATGAAGTGTTGGGCCTGCGTATGGGCGCTGATGACTACGTCAAAAAGCCGTTTAGCCAGCGTCTGTTGGTCGAGCGTATCCGCGCGCTGCTGCGCCGTCAGGATGTGATCGGCGGCGAAGTCGTGGAAGAGACCGAGGACAACAAGGTCATGGTCCGCGGAGAGCTGACGATGGACCCCCTGCGGCACGCGGTGAAGTGGAAGGGCAACGATGTGTCGTTGACCGTCACCGAATTCCTTCTGTTGCAGGCGCTGGCGCAGCGTCCCGGTTTCGTCAAGTCGCGGGATCAGTTGATGGACGTCGCCTATGACGACCAGATTTATGTGGATGACCGTACAATCGACAGCCATATCAAGCGTTTGCGCAAGAAGATGCGCCAGGCCGATGACGAGTTTTCGGCAATCGAAACGCTTTATGGTATCGGTTATCGGTATAACGAAGCCTGATCATGAGCGAGGCCGCCCGCCATATTGATGTGCGCGATCTGAACTCCGTGCGGCGTGCCGCACGGAACGAGCCTGATCTTGTGCTGGGCGACGACTGGATCGCGCCGCAATCGGCAAACGAGCAGGAAATGCTGCGCCATCGCAAAAAGCGGCGGATGGTGAACCTACGGTCCTCTCCGATTGCGCGCAAAATCATTACTTTCAATTTGTTAGCCATGATTTTGCTCGTGTCCGGCGTGCTCTACTTGAACCCGTCGCGCGATAATCTGGCATATCAGCGCGCTTCTGGCTTGGTGAACGAGGCAGAACTGATCGCCGATGTTCTAGAAGCCCGTATGCCTTTGACCGCGCCCGTTGATCTGGCCAGCGGCGACGGGATCGATGTGGTTCGTACGTTGAACGATATGGACCTGCGCGGCGGCATCATCGTCAATATATTCGGGCCAACAGGTCGCCAACTGGCGACAGCAACCGGTAAATCCAGTGCTGCTGCCGTTAAAGAACTTCAACCCGACGATAGCCGCACTATTATCACTGACGCCCTATCGCGGGCGTGGACTGCGCTGCGCAATCTGGTTCCTGCGGATCAAACCTTGTCCGCAGATCCGCTGACACTCACCGCTGAAGACGTGGCGCGGGTGATGGAGCGTGGCATTGAAGTGCGGGCTTTGCAGACTGCGCTTGGTACAAATTTCGTCGTCGCGACGGCGATCGAACAAGATGGTCGCCCCGTCGGCGTCGTGTCCATCACCAGCGCCGCGGGCGAATTGGATGCGCTTGTTAGCCGAGAGCGCGAGCAAGTGTTGCGCCTGTTTTTGGTCAGCATGGCAGTTAGTGTGATTCTAAGCCTTGTGCTTGCCTCGACCATTGCGAATCCGCTGGCTGACCTTGCCGCTGCTGCGGAATTGGGCCGCGACAAGAACGCGCGTAAAATGGCCCCGACGCGCATCCGCATTCCCGACCTCACGGCGCGGCCGGATGAAATTGGCCGCTTGTCGGGTGCTTTGCGCGGCATGGTGCAGGCGCTTTATGAGCGGATCGAGGGGAATGAGCAGTTCGCTGCTGACGTCGCGCACGAGATCAAAAACCCGCTCGCCTCTCTTCGCTCTGCCGTTGGGTCACTGCGGATCGTCAAGAAAGAAGAGCATCGCGAAAAGCTACTAGAAGTGATCGAACATGACGTCCGCCGTCTGGATCGCCTCGTAAGTGACATCTCGAACGCGTCGCGTCTGGATTCAGAGCTTGTCAAAGAAGAAGAAGAGACATTCGATCTGCTTAGAATGTTGGGCAATCTGAATGAATTCCTTGGCCGCGAAGCCGAAAGCAAGGGAATCGAATACATCTCTGACCTGCCGGATCAGGGGATCATGGTTCAAGGCCTAGAGGGACGTTTGGCGCAGGTTTTCGTAAACCTGATTACCAACGCGATTTCGTTCTGCGAAGACGGCGATGCCATTCGCGTTTGGGCACGCCGCCGCGAAAACCGGATCCTTGTCGTGGTTGAAGATACCGGCCCCGGCATTCCTGACGGCGCGCTGACTAAGATTTTCAAGCGCTTCTACTCCGAGCGCCCAGAGGGACAGTTCGGTAACAATTCGGGGCTCGGCCTTGCGATCAGTAAACAGATCGTCGAGGCGCATGGCGGCGTAATTTGGGCGGAAAACATTCGCCCAACCGAAGTCGACGTCACTTCAGATCCGCTTGGTGCGCGGTTTGTTGTGGGCTTGCCGGTTTAATTCGTGACCGAAACGATCCACGCAAGCGCCGTGTCTTGGAACGGGCGCGGTATGTTGATTCGTGGTGCTTCAGGGTCTGGAAAGTCAGCGCTGGCGTTGGAACTTATGGCCTTTGGTGCAGACTTGATCGGCGATGATCGCATCATATTATCCCGCCGTGCGGACCACGTCGTCGCAAGTTGCCCGGCAGCTTTGCGCGGCATGATTGAGGCGCGAGGTGTTGGCATTCTTCGGGCCAAGCCTGCCTCACCCGCGCCGCTCGTCTGTATTGTCGACCTTGATCAAGCCGCCGAGGGCCGATTGCCGCATCTGCAAAGTCTAACGCTTTTGGGATGTAACCTGCCTTTAATTCAACGGCCAATCGGCGTATCCTTTGCCCCAGCCCTTCTGCAATACCTGCGCGCGGGCCGGATCGCTTGATGACTGAAACCGCTTCATCTGCCGAAGATTTATCGGGCCCCCGCATTGTGCTGGTCACTGGGCCTTCTGGTGCTGGCCGATCGACGGCGATCAATGCCCTAGAAGACATCGGTTTCGAAGTGATCGACAACCTGCCCTTGTCGTTGCTACCGCGTCTTCTGGATGGCGCAGTCGCAGGGCCGCTGGCGCTTGGGCTTGATGTGCGCAATCGGGATTTCAGTACCAATGCCCTGATCGAGGCGATTGACCGCTTGAGCCGTGTGATGGGGCATGACGCGCAGGTTCTGTTTCTGGACGCAGACGATGACGTGCTGATCCGGCGCTATTCCGAAACGCGCCGGCATCATCCGCTAGCGCCCGCTGGGCCGCCACAGGCCGGGATTGCCGCGGAAAAAGAGCTTTTGGGCCCGATTCGTGCCCGCGCTGATGTGCTTGTCGATACCTCTGATCTGTCGCCGCACGACCTGCGCAGCGAGGTTGAACGTCTGTTCGCCCAAGGTAAGGGCAAGCTGCTTGGCATTTCCGTGCAGTCTTTTTCTTACAAGCGCGGTCTGCCGCGAGGGCTGGACATGGTGTTTGACTGCCGCTTTTTGCGCAATCCGCATTGGGATCCGCTGCTGCGCGCGTTGGACGGCCGGGATGCTGATGTGGCAGCCTATGTCGCGCAAGATCCGCGATTTGATCCGTTTGTGGCGCAAATCAAAGGCCTGCTTGATTTGGTGCTACCAGCGCACAAAGACGAGGGGCGCGCGCATCTGTCAATCGGTCTGGGTTGTACTGGCGGGCAACACCGGTCTGTCGTCCTGACCGAAAGGCTGGCAGCATCCCTTGCGCTAGACGGCTGGCCCGTATCTAAACGCCACAGGGAAATGGAACGCCGCGACGGAACTGGGATTGGGTCTGGGGCCAGCGGAGTGCGGGGACAGAACGCTTGATCGGAATCGTCATCGTGGCGCACGGGAACCTGGCGCGAGAATATCTGTTGGCGGTCGAACATGTTGTCGGACGCCAAGACGGGATTCAGGCAATTGCGATTGCGCCGGATGATGACCGCAATGCCAAACAGGCCGAGATTTGTGATGCTGCTGACGCCGTCGACACGGGGCAGGGGGTTATCATCGTAACCGATATGTTTGGCGGCTCTCCCAGTAACCTAAGCCTGCGCGCGTGCAGCTCGGACAACCGTCGGATCCTATATGGAGCCAACCTGCCAATGCTGATTAAGCTGGCGAAATCGCGTGGCAAATCCGTGCCCGACGCGGTGAATGCGGCGATTGAGGCCGCACACCGCTATATTAATTCTCATATCGTGGGACCGCAGTGACAATGGCTCAAACGCGCCTCAAGATACAAAACGTTAAGGGGCTTCACGCCCGCGCCTCGGCGAAATTAGTGGAAGTCGTAGAGGCCCATGATGCCACGGCGACAGTCAGCAAGGACGGCATGCAAACGGGCGGCGACAGCATTATGGGACTGCTGATGCTGGCTGCGACCGTCGGCAGCTGGATTGACGTGGAGACAAGCGGTCCTGACGCGCAGGCCTTGTCCGATGCAATAACGGCGCTTGTCGATGACAAATTCGGCGAAGGCGGCTAAGTCAGGCGGCGCGGCGACCGCGCCCCAAAATACGCCAATCGTTTATGACCGTAGGACGCTGAGCTATGCGTCGTCTTTTGATGGTCCGTTCCGGCAAGGCTTTATTCGAACCGTTGAATGGATGACGGGCAAGATGACCGTCATTCGTATGGTGCGCGCTTACGAGCAGGCTGGCCCGGCGACGGGGCAGGCATTCTGGTCAGCGACACTTGCCGCACAAGGCATTCGTGTGACGACGCCAGAAGATCAGATTGCCCATATCCCGCAGACAGGGCCGGTGATTTTGGTCGCTAATCATCCCCATGGCATGGTTGATGGGATGGTTTTGGCAGAACTGATTGGCCGCCGGCGCCCTGATTACCGCATTCTAAGCCGGTCGCTGCTGACGTCCCTTGACGCGGAAGCGACACGTTTCATGATTTCCGTCCCGTTTCCGCACCAGCCGGATGCGCAGGCCAAGATGATCGAAATGCGCCGTCAGGCGATGGATCATCTGTCGCAAGATGGCATGATCGCTTTATTCCCGTCCGGCGTCGTCGCATCTGCGCCGCGCGCCTTCGCCAAAGCCGAGGAGGCAGAGTGGAACGTCTTTACCGCCAAGTTGATCCGCATGTCCGGCGCAACCGTGGTCCCTTGCTTTTTCCCTGGTGCAAATTCACGCGCCTACCAAATCGCCAACCGAATTTCACCGTTGCTGCGCCAAAGCCTTTTGCTGCATGAGGTTGCCCGTACGCGAAACACAGTTTTCGCGCCGGTGGTCGGGCAGGCGATACCTTATGATGATCTTAACGCGCGCATTGCCGATCCGCGGGGGCTGATGGCATGGCTACGGGCGCAAACGCTGGCCTTGGGTCAGCGTGTCGGCACCGGGGTATCGCCGCGATAGTCATAGAACCCGCGCTGAGATTTGCGGCCAAGCCACCCCGCCTCTACATATTTGGTAAGCAGGGGGCAGGGGCGGTATTTGGTGTCGGCAAGCCCGTCATGCAGGACGTTCATGATCGCAAGGCATGTATCTAGTCCGATGAAGTCGGCCAGTTCGAGCGGCCCCATGGGGTGATTTGCACCCAGCTTAAGGGACGTATCGATCGATTGCACCGATCCGACGCCTTCATACAGCGTATAAATCGCCTCGTTGATCATCGGCATGAGGATCCGATTCACGATGAAGGCTGGGAAGTCTTCGGATGCGGTAGAGGTTTTGCCAAGGCGCGCCACGACCGCCTCGCAGGCGCGGAAGGTCGGCTCGTCTGTTGCAATGCCGCGGATCAATTCCACCAGCTGCATGATTGGAACGGGGTTCATAAAGTGGAAGCCCATGAACCGTTCGGGCCGATCCGTGCGGGACGCCAGACGGGTGATCGAGATCGAAGAGGTGTTCGACGTGAGAATCGTGTCCTGCTTCAGATGGGGAAGCAGATCCTCGAAAATGGCCTGTTTGATCGTCTCGCGCTCTGTCGCGGCCTCGATAATGAGGTCGGTCTGGCCCAAGTCGGTCAATTTCGCGGTGGTCACGATGCGTTTCATGGCCGCATTTTTTGCGGCATCGTCGATCAAATCCTTGGACACTTGACGTGTCAAATTGCGGTCGATCAAGGCGACGGCGCGGTCCAGCGCATCCTGACTGACATCCGTCAAAAGCACATCATATCCTGCAACTGCAAAGACATGCGCGATGCCGTTGCCCATTTGGCCGGCCCCCACGATACCAACGCGTTCGATTGCCATGTCTATGATCCTTTGTCTGACGTGACCGCAGCATAGGCCGTGCTGCGTAGCGCCATCAAGCGCCAGTGATCATTAAAATCAGGCTTAAATCCCTAACTTAGCGAAATCGAAATACGAATCCGCGAATCTGCAATCCAAGGATGACGAAACGATCTGTGGTGAAGCGAATGAAGCATGATGAAATCGATAGTGCCGGACTGCACTATGCCCCTTGTCGCTATGGGTTATCCCGCATTTTCTTTCGCCGGCCCAAACGGCGGTTAGACACGCCCTATGTCGCGTTTGTTGGCGGGACAGAGACATTTGGCAAATTTATCGACCGGCCACTGGCCGCGCTGGTAGAGCGGGAAATCGGGCAAACCTGCGTGAACTTGGGCTGTGTGAATGGTGGGGTCGATGCCTTTGTGAACGATCCGACTATCATGGCGACGTGCCATGACGCCAAGGTGACTGTGGTACAGGTGATGGGGGCGAATTACCTGTCGAACCGGTTCTATTCGGTGCATCCGCGCCGGAATGACCGCTTTCTGCGTGCATCGACTGTGATGCAGGCGATCTTTTCCGACGTGGATTTCGCGGATTTTACCTTTACGCGCCACATGCTGACCAGCCTTTACGCCCGGTCCCCCGAAAGGTTTGACATCGTCGTGTCAGAGCTGAGAGAGGCTTGGGTCGCGCGAATGCGCAATATGCTGAACCAGATCGGTCCGCGCACCATTCTGCTTTGGTTTTCAAAGGAACCGTTGTCTGACGTCCCGTGGGATTCGCGGCCTGGCAAGCTGTCAGCCGATCCGTTGTTCATCACCGCGAGTATGATTGACCAACTGCGCCCGCAAGTTTTGAGCGTGGTCGAGGCGCAGCCAAGTCCGGTTGCTTTGTCGATGGGCACCAAGGGGATGTATTTTTCCCCCGCGCAAGCCAAGGCCGCGTCCGAGATGTTGAGTATCGGCTGCCATCAAGAGGCCGCTGCCAAGTTGGTGCCTGCTCTGCAGCAGATCCTGCACAAAGCGGCGTGACATAAAAAAAGGGCGCGCCAGATTAGCGCGCCCTTTTCCATTGATAGCAGCGAGTGCTTACAGCTTTTCGGTTAGCTCTGGCACCGCATCAAACAGGTCTGCAACAAGGCCGTAATCGGCCACCTGAAAGATTGGTGCCTCTTCGTCCTTGTTAATCGCGACGATGATTTTGCTGTCCTTCATGCCAGCCAAGTGCTGGATGGCGCCGGAAATGCCGACGGCCACATACAGGTCGGGTGCGACGACCTTACCGGTCTGACCAACCTGCCAGTCATTAGGAGCATAGCCCGAATCGACTGCAGCGCGGGACGCACCGACAGCGGCACCCAGCTTGTCCGCCAGTTTTTCGATCATGGCAAAGTTTTCTTCAGAGCCAAGTCCGCGGCCGCCAGACACAACGACGCCTGCCGACGTCAGTTCCGGCCGGTCAGAGGCCGCAACTTTGTCTTCGATCCACTCGGACAGGTTCGGGTTGCCCGCGGCGTCGATCGTATCGACTGAAGCGGACCCGTCCATGCCAGCAGCATCAAACCCTGCGGTGCGCACGGTCAGAACCTTGATCGCGTCAGCTGATTTAACAGTCTGGATCGCGTTACCTGCGTAGATCGGACGCTCAAACGTGTCCGCATCGACGACCGCAGTCACCTCAGAGATGATCTGACAATCCAGCAACGCGGCGACGCGCGGCATGACATTCTTGGCGTCCGTCGTGCCCGGCGCGGCGATGTGGGTGTAGTCACCCGCCAGCTTGACGATCAGGTCGGCCGTTGGCTCTGCCAGACGGTGACCTAGCGCGGCATCTTCGGCGCAAAGCACGCGTGCGACGCCGTCGATTTTGGCCGCTTCGGCAGCAGCAGCAGATGCAGAGGCACCCGCACACAGAACCGTCACATCGCCTAGCGATTTCACGGCCGCGACGGCCTTGCCGGTGGCATCAGCGTTCAGCGCGCCGTCGGTGACTTCACCAATCAGAAGAACAGCCATTACACAGCCCCCGCTTCTTTAAGTTTCGCGACGAGTTCGTCGACGGATTTCACGATGATACCGGCAGAGCGTGTAGCGGGCTCGCTGGTTTTGACGACCGTCAGGCGCGGGCTGACGTCTACGCCGTAATCAGCGGGCGTCTTTTCATCCAGCGGCTTTTTCTTGGCCTTCATGATGTTCGGCAGCGACGCATAGCGGGGCTCGTTCAGGCGCAGATCGACGGTTACGACCGTCGGCATTTTGACCTTGATGGTCTGCAAGCCGCCATCAACTTCGCGCGTCACAGTGGCATGATCGCCATCGATTCCGACTTCGGAGGCGAATGTCGCCTGCGACCAGCCCAGCAGCGCAGCCAGCATCTGACCGGTGGCGTTCATGTCGTTATCGATCGCCTGCTTGCCGCAGAGCACGAGGCCCGGCTGCTCTTCGTCGACGATCGCTTTGAGGATTTTTGCAACGGCCAACGGTTCGATGTCCGTGTGGACATCATCAGCGGCCACGACAAGAATCGCACGGTCCGCGCCCATGGCGAGCGCGGTGCGCAGGGTTTCCTGCGCTTGCTTTACGCCGATAGATACGGCGATGACTTCTTCGACCTTACCTGCTTCACGCAGGCGGATCGCCTCTTCGACGGCGATTTCGTCGAAAGGGTTCATCGACATTTTTACGTTGGCCAGATCGACACCTGAACCGTCCGCTTTGACGCGAACCTTCACGTTATAGTCGATCACGCGTTTGACCGGCACCAATACCTTCATCGCGTATCACTCCCATCTTTTTACAAAACTTGCCTTTTGAGACATCAACCGCGCCTGAAAGGCAACAGGGCAAAACGGCTTGGACGCTGCGTCCTGACGTTCACGTCAACTTGTCGGTAGCAATCTAGCGGTTCGCGCCGGGCACCCACAGCACGTCGGAACGGCCATCATCGTTAGCTATGCGGCTGGCCTGAAAGAACCAATCCGACAAACGATTAAGGTATTTCAGTGCGGCAGGGTTCACGTCGTCCTGCGCGGCAAGTTCGACACACAAGCGTTCCGCCCGCCGGGACACGGTGCGGCACAGATGCAAATGTGCAGCCAGTGCAGAGCCACCCGGCAGAACGAAGCTGCGCAGCGGTTCGACCGCTTGGGTCATGGCGTCGATTTGCGATTCGAGGCGGTCCACTTGCGTATCCGACATCCGCAGGGGTGGATATTCGGCGCTGGCATCGGCGGCCATATCGGGCCGGCACAGGTCTGCCCCCAGATCGAACAGATCATTCTGGATCATGGCCAGTTGCGCGTCGATTTCGCCATCCGCATGAAGCCGCGCCATGCCCACGGTGGCATTGGTTTCATCGACAGTGCCATAAGTGTTGACCCGGTCATCGTATTTCTTAACGCGGCTGCCATTACCAAGCGCCGTTTCGCCCGCGTCGCCGGTGCGCGTGTAAATTTTGTTCAGAACAACCATGGATCAATGCCCCCGTAGATAGACGAAAAGAAGGATCATCGCGATCGCGACGGCCTGAAGCCCGATCCGCCAGCGCATGATCTTATTCGCGTTTTTGCGATTATATTCGCCGCCTTTGCCAAAACTGCCGATGCCTAAGATCAGGACGGCCAAAACGGCAAGGCAGGCGACTGCGACCAGAATGAAAAGTGGATCGTTGGCCATGGGTCCCCCGGTATAACGTTGCATGCCGACATAGCACCGCCGGGCCCGAAGGCCAGACAGCTTAGTTGCGTGAAATCAGCGCATCCTGCGCCCACACCGGCAAAACGCGCCGCATGATCGCCGCAAGATAGGTTGGCACAGTGATATAATACCGCGCCTTCGGCTTTGGATGTTCTAGCGCGTGGCGCAGTTTCGCGGTCACGGCGCTGGCGGGCAGCTGAAATTTATCCTCGCCGCCTTCGTATAGGCGTTTGGTCAGGTCAGGGTATTGCGCCGCCCGGGCAGAGGTTTCGGGCGTGAACCAGCGTTCAAAATGCGGAATCGCGTTCTCGCGGATGCGCGATGCGATTGGGCCGGGTTCAAGAAGAATCACCTTGATCGGTGTGTCGCGCATTTCCAACCGCAACACGTCGGTCAGCCCTTCCAGTGCAAATTTCGTCGCGACATAGGCTCCGCGCCATTTGTAGCCCACCAGCCCAAGCACGGACGAACAGTTCACGATCCGGCCGTGCCCCTGCGCGCGCATGACTGGAATGACCCGGCAGGTCAGATCGTGCACGCCAAACAGGTTGGTTTGGAAAATCGACTCAAGCCCGCCACGCGGCAAATCCTCGACCGCGCCGGGGCAGGCAAAGGCACCGTTGTTATAAAGCGCATCAAGCGTGCCGCCGGTGGCCGCCAAAACTTCGGCAAGCCCGGCGGCGATGCTGTTTGTGTCGGTGTAATCGATTTGCGGGCTATCGAAGCCTTCGCCGCGCAGCCGTTCGCAATCGCTGGCTTTTCGGCAAGACGCAAAGACGCGCCACCCTGCATCCCGAAGGCCATGGGCCGCATCATAACCGATGCCAGAAGAGCATCCCGTGATTAAAACTGTACGCTGTGTCATGCGCCCTGTTTGGTCTGCGCCGGGCGGGCACGCAAGCTGTTTAGCCCCCCGTCAGCAGCCGTTCGGCCATCCAGCCCATCTGTCCCGTGCCCACAACCCGCACGCGGACCCAGCCGTTGCCGTCGCTTTCCACCACTTCGGTTTGAGTGCCACGCGGCAGTGTGTCCAGCACGTCAAAGCTGGTGTCGGGGCCTGCGCGCATGTTGACTGCACGGCCCGCGACTTCGCGCAGCGGCGCAATGTCTGGGCTAGCCACAGCGGCTGGCGCGGGGGCGGATAAAGACGTGAACGCTGGCTCAATACTGGTCACACCGACAGACGAGCCGTCAAAAGCGGGCGCAGTCTGAAGGCTCGCCGGTTCCGCAATCACAGTATCGGCCTGCGCTGGCGGCGCTGGGGGCTGCACGGGAATCGCTACGGTTTCGGGCGCGGCAATCGTGATCGGCTCTGCTTGTTCAACCGAGATTGCCTGAGGCTCGGGCGCAGGGGTCGCCTGTGTCTCGGGCGCATATGACGCACCGCCGGACATGACATAAAACGCCCAGGCCAGAATGGCGAAGGTTCCGACGATAAATTTGCCCAAAACAGAGCCCCCAGTAATAAGTCAATCGCGCTTGGCAGTCGCAATACGAACACCATAACGTGATTCTTAGTTCCACCTGCGGGGAATTTCCCGCCCAATGGCCCCACTGCCGCCTTTACGACTATCCAGCGCTTCGCTAAGTCTGCCGGCCATGAGCGATGCAATCGACGACACCCCAAATCCGAACGACGTAACCGAAACGCTGCGCCACGCGATTGGCGAGCGGTATCTGACCTACGCGTTATCCACGATCATGAACCGCGCGCTGCCCGATGCGCGCGACGGGCTAAAGCCTGTGCATCGCCGAATCCTTTACGCGATGCGAGAGCTGAAGCTGGCCTCGAACGGGGGCTTCCGTAAGTCCGCCAAGATTTCCGGCGACGTGATGGGTAACTATCACCCGCACGGCGATGCCGCGATTTATGACGCGATGGCGCGTTTGGCGCAGGACTTTAACGTCCGTTATCCGCTAGTCGATGGCCAAGGTAACTTTGGCAACATCGACGGCGATAACCCCGCTGCTGCGCGTTACACCGAAGCGCGGATGACCGCTGCCGCCGAAGCCCTAATGGAGGGGCTGAACGAGAACGCCGTCGATTATCGCCCGAACTATGACGGCACACTGGAAGAACCCGTTGTCTTTCCGGCCGCCTTTCCGAATCTGCTGGCCAATGGCTCTAGCGGTATCGCCGTCGGCATGGCGACGAATATCCCGCCCCATAACCTGCACGAACTGATCGACGCTTGTCTGCATCTGATTAAGTCGCCGAACGCGGGCGACGATACCTTGATGCAATATATCCCCGGTCCCGACTTTCCGACCGGCGGTGTCATTGTCGAAAAGCCGCAGGCCATCGCCGACGCCTATCGCACCGGTCGTGGCAGCATCCGCCTGCGCGCAAGGTACGAGGTCGAGGATCTTGGCCGAGGTCAGTGGCAAGTTGTCGTCACAGAAATTCCCTATCAGGTGCCCAAATCCCGTCTTATCGAAAAGCTGGCCGAGATCGTGCAGACCAAAAAGGTCCCGCTGCTGGCCGACGTGCGCGACGAATCTGCCGACGACGTGCGCATCGTGCTGGAACCGCGCGCCAAGACTGTCGATCCCGAAATGCTGATGGGCATGTTGTTCCGCAACTCCGATCTGGAAATCCGGTTCAGCCTGAACATGAACGTGCTGATCGACGGCCTTGTGCCCAAGGTCTGCAGCGTCAAGGAAGTGCTGCGCGCGTTCCTTGATCATCGCCGGGACGTGCTGCTGCGCCGGTCGCAGTACCGTCTGGAAAAGATCGACCACCGCCTAGAGGTGCTCGAAGGCTTTATCATTGCCTTCCTCAACCTTGACCGGGTCATCGACATTATCCGCTATGATGACGATCCGAAAAAGGCGCTGATGGTCGAGGACTGGTCCAAAACCCACGTTCGCGCCATCAACGAAAAGGATTATGTCTCGCCCATGGTGGCCGGGGCCGATCCTGAAATCAGCCTGACCGAAGTGCAGGTCGAAGCGATTCTGAACATGCGCCTGCGGTCCTTGCGCCGTCTGGAAGAGATGGAGCTGATCGCCGAACGCGACGCGTTGATGGAAGAGCGGGCCGGCCTAGAAGACCTGATGGACGACGAAGGTCTGCAGTGGAAGCGCATCTCGGAACAGTTGCGCGAAACGCGCAAACAGTTCGGTAAGGACAGCAAAGGCGGCGCGCGCCGTACGACATTTGCCGAAGCTGGCGAAGTTGCTGATGTGCCGCTGGAAGCCATGATCGCGAAAGAGCCGATCACGGTCGTCTGTTCGCAGATGGGCTGGATCCGCGCCTTGACCGGTCATGTGCCGCTGGACCGCGAGCTGAAATTCAAGGACGGCGACGCCCCGCGATTCGCATTCCACGCTGAAACGACGGACAAGCTGCTGGTCTTCGGCTCGACCGGGCGATTCTATACTGTACAGGCCAGTACGCTGCCCGGCGGGCGCGGCATGGGAGAGCCGCTGCGCCTGATGGTCGATTTGCCGAACGAGGCGCAGATCGTCGATATCATGATCCACCGCCCCGGCGGCCGCCTGCTTGTTGCGTCGTCCGAAGGTGACGGTTTCGTCGTGCCAGAGGATGACGTCATCGCCCAGACCCGCGCTGGCAAACAGGTGCTGAACGTCAAGGATGGCGTGACCAAGGTCGTACGCCCGGTGTCTGGCGATCACGTTGCGGTCGTCAGCGAAAATGGCCGCTTCTTGGTCTTCGCGCTGGACGAGCTGCCTGAAATGGGCCGCGGCAAAGGTGTGCGTCTGCAGAAGTACAAGAAGGTCTTTGGCCGACAGGGTACGCTCGAACTTGATGGCGGCTTGGGCGACGCGACGACCTTCGCTTGGGCCGACGGCCTGTCCTGGACGATGGGCGGGGGCAAGACCCGGACAGAGGCTGACCTGACCGAATGGAAAGCTGCACGCGGCGGCGTGGGCAAACGAGCACCGCACGGTTTCCCGAAATCCAACCGGTTCGAATAGGGCTGGTCGGGGCCGTGGTGCCCCGCGCAGGCATTAAAATCTGACCCTTTGACGGGATTTTTTAGCAGCGGTCCGGTGGGAAACCACCGGGCCGCTTTGGCTTGCGTCATTGCCTTGGCACATGACGGGTTGATTTCCCTTGCGATCCGCCATACATCGCCCGCGATGCTTCAAGCGGGGTCAGGACGGCCCCGCATTTATTAAGGGGGCCGATCATGGCTAAGGCAAAGTTCGAACGCAACAAACCGCACGTGAACATCGGGACCATCGGTCACGTTGACCACGGCAAGACGACGCTGACGGCGGCAATCACGAAGTACTTCGGTGACTTCAAAGCCTACGACCAGATCGACGGCGCACCCGAAGAAAAAGCACGCGGCATCACCATCTCGACCGCACACGTCGAGTATGAGTCCGAAGCACGCCACTACGCTCACGTTGACTGCCCCGGCCACGCCGACTACGTCAAGAACATGATCACCGGTGCTGCCCAGATGGACGGCGCGATCCTGGTTGTGAACGCTGCTGACGGCCCGATGCCACAAACGCGCGAGCACATCCTGCTGGGCCGCCAGGTGGGTATCCCCTACATGGTCGTCTACATGAACAAGGTTGACCAGGTCGACGACGAAGAGCTGCTGGAGCTCGTCGAGATGGAAATCCGCGAGTTGCTGTCCAAGTACGACTACCCCGGCGACGATATCCCGATCATCCGCGGCTCCGCTCTGCACGCGATGAACGGCACCCGTCCTGAAATCGGCGAAGAGTCGATCAAGGCGTTGCTTGCTGCTGTGGACGAGTACATCCCGACACCAGCACGTGCAGTTGACCTGCCGTTCCTGATGCCAATCGAGGACGTGTTCTCGATCTCTGGTCGCGGTACTGTTGTGACCGGCCGTATCGAGCGCGGCGTGATCAACGTTGGCGACAGCATTGAAATCGTTGGTATCCGCGACACCAAGACCACGACTTGCACGGGCGTTGAGATGTTCCGCAAGCTGCTGGACTCCGGTCAAGCTGGTGACAACGTCGGTATCCTGCTGCGCGGCATCGACCGTGAAGGCGTGGAGCGTGGTCAGGTTCTGTGTAAGCCAAAGTCGGTTGCACCGCACACCAAGTTCGAGGCCGAGGCCTATATCCTGAACAAGGAAGAAGGCGGTCGTCACACACCGTTCTTCGCGAACTACCGCCCGCAGTTCTACTTCCGTACAACGGACGTGACCGGCACCGTGATCCTGCCCGAGGGCACGGAAATGGTTATGCCTGGTGACAACCTGAAGTTCGAAGTCGAACTGATCGCACCGATCGCCATGGAAGACGGCCTGCGTTTCGCAATCCGCGAAGGCGGCCGCACCGTCGGCGCTGGCGTTGTGTCCAAGATCCTGGCGTAAGCAGTTCGCGGCTTGGGCCTGTGGCCCAAACGTGACGCGTGGGGCATGGCAGTGACTTCGTAGAAGTCATGAAAATGTCCCACAGCGTGCAAGCCTAGGTTCTAATGAAGGCCGCTTCCGAAAGGAGGCGGCCTTTTTCGTTCTCGAACCGTGCCTAATAAAAAGGCCACCCCAAGGGGTGGCCTGATCCGTCATCGCAAATCGCTTAGATTAGGCGACAGCGTCTTTGTTGACGCCGCCCTGCATTGCGATTGCTGTCATGTGGCGGTCGCCGCCATAGGTCTGGTCGAGGCATTTTTGCAAGACCGCAGCGTCGCCGTCCAAACCGAGGCGGTTCGCAAAGGCAACCAAGGTGCCGTAGCCGGCCAGCGCGTAGTGCACCATGCGCTGATACTGCGGAATGATCGCGGCATCGCGCACGTCGGGGTCAGAGATATCATCTGACAAGCCGTGGGCGCGTGCTTCTTTCACAAGCCCTTCCATGCCTTTGCAATGCTCGGCATTTGGCGCGATCCCGTGATCGGCGCACAGCTTTTCCAGCGCGGCAATGCCGTCACTGATACCATTGCCGCCTGCAATCAGGGCCTCGCTCAGATCTTTGTCTGTGGCGGCGCGGCCAAGCTCTGTCACGACGGGCAGGGACTGTGTGTTCGCGCTCCACAGGTCCTGCAGTTGGTCGAGGTAGATATCTTTGAGGGTGTTCATCGCCATGATGTCTTCTCCTTTTATGATGTGCTTGGATGGCCAACGGGCGGGGCAGGGGGAATGTTCCATGATTGCCCAACATGCCCTACATCGTTTTTCTGCCGGTTTCGCACCGGAAGGGCGCATGGCCTCTTGATCCTGATCCCGGTTCGGGCTAATCGGACGACGGCCTTAGGGGTATAGCTCAGTTGGTAGAGCGACGGTCTCCAAAACCGTAGGCCCACGGTTCGAGCCCGTGTGCCCCTGCCAGTCCTCCGCCGTATTTTCCGTTCGGAGGCGATGCACCAATGTCATCCTTCACATCTGCGCCAACAGTCGTGTTGCACCCTGGTGCGCATAAGACAGCGACGACGCATCTACAGCATTCCCTGATCGCCCACCGTATTGATCTGTGGCAGCGCGGCATCCGCACGATGATGCCGCCGCATCTGCGCGGTGGCGGGCAAAGCTTAGAGGCGCTGTTCGATTTACCAATCAATCGCACCGTGACTGGCCACGCGCCGAACCCTGCAGAGGTGCGCGCCAAGCTGATTGGTCAGGCCAAGCGCTTTGTCGTAAGCGAGGAAAACTTACTAGGCGTTTTACAAACGCGCGAGGGTCGCATTCGCCTGCCGCTTTATCCACGCGCGCGCCAACGGCTGGCCATGCTGATCCCTGTGCTGTCGCCCGATCAAGGCGTCGATCTGTGTTTTGCGATCCGCGATCCTGCCGGGTTTCTGAATTCAGCCTACGGGCAGGTGATGATGGGTGGTCACGTCGTTGCGCCGGATGAGTTTAAGGCCCAGCAGCCGCTTGGTGACGTCGATTGGGTTGATGTCGTTAGGCGGCTACGGGCCACGCCTGGCGTAAACCGGCTGACGGTGTGGCGATACGAGGATTATATCCCGCTGTTCCCGCAGATTTCTGAACGCTTACTGGGGGATTGCGGCATTCCGATCGCGCCCTTGCCTGATGCGGTGCACGGCGGTCTGTCCTGCGCGGCTGTTGCAAATGTTCTGGCTGCTGGCCCTGATGGCGATCTTAATCCTGTCGCCGCGCGGCAGGCTTGGCCTGTTGGCCCCGGCAATCCAACTTACAATGCCTTTGCGGCGGAAGAGGTCGCCTTGTCGGGCGCGTTCTACGCGGCGCAAGTCGATGAAATCGCAGCAATGGACGGTGTTGATCTGTTGCGGCAATGAAGCCGCGATGGCAGGGTTGAATTGCTGCGCCAAACCCCGTATCTGCGCACAGTCAATCGAAGGACGCTGTCATGGCCACGAATCCCGTCAAGTTCATCAACGAGACCCGCGCTGAAATCGCAAAGGTTGTGTGGCCGACCCGCCGCGAGGTCGTTCTGACCACGGTTATGGTGTTCATCATGGCTGCTCTGATGGCGACATTTTTTAGCATCGTTGATCTGGTGATCCGTCAGGGCCTGCAATTCGTCCTGACCTACTTCGGTAGCTAACCACCAACACGGTGGCGACAAACTGCCCATGCCCCCTTGAATTCAGGTGGCGTCAGCGGTAATAGCCCACAACTTACCCGGATGGCGTGCGGCGAATCGTGTTGCACGCCAAAATTTATTGTCCGGACAGGCGGCGTAAGCGGCTGACAAAATTGGAATTTATGCGGCATGCCCTCTGGGTTTTGACCGTAGTTGCGAGGTGCGAGGAACATGGCGAAACGTTGGTATTCGGTTAGCGTTCTGTCGAACTTCGAAAAAAAGATCGCAGAGACCATCCGTCAAAAGGTTGCCGAGCAAGGCATCGAAGATCAAATCGATGAAGTGCTGGTCCCGACCGAAGAAGTGATCGAGATCCGCCGGAACAAGAAAGTGACAACCGAGCGTCGCTTTATGCCTGGTTACGTTCTGGTTCACATGGAGCTGTCGGACGAAGGTTATCACCTGATCAACTCGATCAACCGCGTCACCGGATTTTTGGGCCCGCAAGGTCGCCCTAGCCCGATGCGCGATGCTGAAGTGCAGGCCATCCTTGGCCGCGTACAAGAGGGCGAAGAAAGCCCGCGTACGCTGATCCACTTCGAGATCGGTGAGAAGGTCAAGGTAAACGACGGTCCGTTCGAAGATTTCGACGGCATGGTCGAGGAAGTTGATGAAGACAACCAGCGCCTCAAGGTGACGGTGTCGATCTTTGGCCGGGCAACCCCGGTTGAACTGGAATTCACGCAGGTCTCTAAGCAGGGCTGATGTGTCTCGGACGTGGGAGCGGTTTCGCGAACCACGGCAAATTGGCCCCTTTGTGGGCCGCTTGTAGGGTGGATCTGATCCGCCGCTGAATGAAGGAGAGGCCTCATGGCCAAGAAAGTAGTAGGCACGCTGAAGTTGCAGGTTCCGGCCGGCAACGCCAAGCCAAGCCCGCCCGTCGGCCCAGCACTGGGTCAGCGCGGCATCAACATCATGGAATTCTGCAAGGCGTTCAACGCCAAGACTGCAGACATGGAAAAAGACGCGCCTTGCCCGACCGTAATCACGTATTACGCCGACAAGTCGTTCTCGATGGAAATCAAGACGCCGCCCGCGTCCTATTACATCAAGAAAGCTGCAAAGCTGTCTTCCGGTTCCAAGCTGCCGGGCCGCACGACTGCCGGCTCTATCTCTGCTAAGCAGGTGCGTGAAATCGCCGAAGCGAAGATGAAAGATCTGAATGCGACGTCCGTCGAGGGCGCCATGCTGATCATCGCGGGCTCTGCCCGGTCCATGGGCATCGAGGTGAAGTAATGGCAAAGTTCGGTAAGCGCACAACCGCTGCACGCGCAGCATTCGAAGGCAAAGCAAACGTCAAGGTCACTGAGGCCGTGTCGCTGGTGAAAGCCGCTGCAACTGCAAAGTTCGACGAAACCGTCGAAATCGCAATGGTTCTGGGTGTTGACCCGCGCCACGCTGACCAGATGGTCCGCGGCACGGTCACGCTGCCACACGGCACCGGTAACACCGTTCGCGTTGCTGTTTTCGCTCGTGGCGATAAGGCTGACGAAGCAAAAGCTGCTGGTGCTGACATCGTTGGTGCAGAAGACCTGATGGAAACCATTCAGGGCGGCACGATCGACTTTGATTGGTGCATCGCGACTCCTGACATGATGGGCGTTGTTGGCCGCTTGGGCAAAATCCTGGGCCCACGCAACCTGATGCCAAACCCACGCGTTGGTACCGTGACGCCTGACGTCGCGACCGCTGTGAAGGACGCCAAAGGCGGCCAAGTTCAGTTCCGCGCTGAAAAAGCTGGCGTTGTTCACGCTGGTATCGGTAAGGCATCTTTCAGCCAAGAGCAGCTGGAAGAGAACGTCAAAGCATTCGTCGACGCCGTGCAAAAAGCACGTCCCGCCGGTGCAAAGGGCACATACATGAAGAAGGTCAACCTGACCTCGACCATGGGCCCAGGCGTGTCTGTCGACATCGCATCCGCGAACGGCAACTAATAGAATTTGGCGCAGCCCTTCGGGGGTGCGCCACTTCGCAGTGACAATCGATCGTCGCTGTGCTGTCCGAGACGGAGGGTACAGGCATCTGTCTGTTATAATTCCTTCCTGAGATGGGAAACGAGAACAAGATTTCCGGGGTTTAGACCTCGGGCGAGATTGGCCTCGGGACCCTGAAACGGACCCGAACGCTCCCTGAAGTCCGGGGGCAAAATTGAGCCGGGGGGAAACCCCCAAACTTGGAGTAAAACTGTGGATAGAGCACAAAAAGAGAAGCTGGTCGAAGAACTCGGCCAGATCTTTGAAAGCTCTGGCGTCGTAGTGGTTGCCCACTACGAGGGTATGACAGTTGCCGAAATGCAGGATCTGCGCGCTTCTATGCGTGAAGCAGGCGGTTCCGTGCGCGTTGCCAAGAACAAGCTCGCCAAGATCGCCCTTGAAGGTAAACCCAGCGCTTCTATTGCTGAGTACCTGACGGGCATGACGGTCCTTGCCTATTCCGAAGACCCTGTCGCTGCGGCGAAAGTGGTTGATGCATATGCTAAGAAGAACGAAAAGCTCGTTATTCTTGGTGGTGCAATGGGCGAGACTGCTCTGGATCCAGCTGGTGTGAAAGCCGTTGCCGGGATGCCAAGCCGCGAAGAGCTTATCAGCTCGATCGTGGGTTGCATCGCAGCACCTGCCGCAAACATCGCCGGGGCCATTGGCGCGCCTGCTTCGAACATCGCGAGCATTCTTTCGACTATCGAAGAGAAAGCTGCATAAAGCACCTCGACTGCCTTGGGGCTTGAAAACCCTGACGTTGGAACACAATTAAGCAAACGGAAAGCATATCAAATGGCTGATCTGAAAAAACTGGCTGAAGAGATCGTTGGTCTGACCCTTCTCGAAGCACAAGAACTGAAAACCATCCTGAAGGATGAGTACGGCATCGAGCCCGCTGCTGGCGGCGCTGTGATGATGGCTGGCCCAGCTGCTGCTGGCGAAGCTGCTGAAGAAAAGACCGAGTTTGACGTCGTCCTGAAGGACGCCGGCGCTCAGAAGATCAACGTGATCAAAGAAGTTCGCGGCATCACCGGTCTTGGCCTGAAAGAAGCCAAGGATCTGGTCGAAGCTGGCGGCAAGGTCAAAGAAGGCGCTTCCAAAGCAGAAGCCGACGAGATCAAAGCAAAGCTGGAAGCAGCTGGCGCAACGGTCGAGCTGGCCTAAGCCTCTCGCGGGCCAGATCTTCTTTGAAGATTTGGAGTTCCGGTTTTTCCATGAAAAATCGGCCACACCCGCACTGTAAAAAATGGCTGGATCTGCGCACGTCGCAGGTCCAGCCGCACCTGTCTTAAAGGTTGGCTGATCAATCAGCCCCCCTTTTGGGTAGGTGGCTCCGTCGGGAGGCCTTTGGTGGGACAAAGGTCACGTATGGACGGCACGCCCCCAGTCATAAGCAGACCACTTTGCAGCCCAGGCAACGTGATATGCGACAGACAGATATAAGGTGATATTAGATATGGCTTCTTCTTTCCTTGGCCAGAAACGCCTGCGCAAGTACTACGGCAAAATTCGTGAAGTCCTGGAGATGCCGAACCTAATTGAGGTTCAGAAATCTTCTTATGACCTGTTCCTGCGGTCCGGCGACAGCCCGATCCCGCTGGACGGCGAAGGCATCATGGGTGTGTTCCAGTCGGTTTTCCCGATTAAAGACTTCAACGAAACCGCTGTTTTGGAATTCGTGAAGTACGAGCTGGAAAAGCCCAAGTACGACGTGGAAGAGTGCCAGCAGCGCGACATGACTTACAGCGCCCCGCTGAAGGTGACACTGCGTCTGATCGTGTTTGATGTAGACGAAGATACCGGTGCGAAGTCCGTCAAAGACATCAAAGAACAAGACGTGTTCATGGGCGACATGCCCCTGATGACACATAACGGTACGTTCATCGTGAACGGCACCGAGCGCGTAATCGTGTCCCAGATGCACCGTAGCCCCGGCGTGTTCTTTGATCACGACAAGGGTAAGACGCACAGCTCGGGCAAGTTGCTGTTTGCATGCCGTATCATTCCATACCGTGGTTCGTGGCTTGATTTCGAATTCGACGCTAAGGATCTGGTGTTCTGCCGGATTGACCGTCGTCGTAAGCTGCCCGTCACGACCCTGCTGTATTCGCTGGGCCTTGACCAAGAATCCATCATGGATGCCTATTACAACACGGTTGAATTCAAGCTGGACGCAAAGTCCAACGCTTGGACCACGAAGTTCTTCCCAGAGCGCGTGCGCGGCACCCGTCCAACCTATGACCTGATCGACGCTGCAACTGGCGAAGTGATTGCCAAGGCTGGCGAAAAGGTAACGCCACGGTCCGTGAAAAAGCTGATCGATGAAGGCAACGTCACCGAGCTGCTGGTTCCTTACGAGCACATCGTTGGCAAGTTCGTCGCCCGTGACATCATCGACGAAGACACCGGCGCGATCTTTGTCGAGGCTGGCGATGAGCTGACCCTCGAGATGGACAAATCCGGCGACGTTATCGGCGGTACGCTGAAGGAACTGGTTGACGCTGGCGTCACCACGATCCCTGTGCTGGACATCGATAACATCAACGTGGGCGCATATATGCGCAACACGATGGCGGCCGACAAAAACATGAACCGCGAAACCGCGCTCATGGATATCTACCGCGTGATGCGCCCTGGCGAGCCGCCAACCGTTGATGCGGCTTCCGCCTTGTTCGACACCTTGTTCTTTGACGCCGATCGTTACGACCTGTCCGCCGTGGGCCGCGTCAAGATGAACATGCGTCTGGATCTGGATGCCGAAGATACGCAGCGTACGCTGCGCCGCGAAGACATCATTGCCTGCATCAAGGCGTTGGTTGAATTGCGCGACGGCAAGGGCGACATCGACGACATTGACCACCTCGGCAACCGCCGCGTCCGGTCCGTCGGCGAGCTGATGGAAAACCAGTACCGCGTTGGCCTGCTGCGCATGGAGCGCGCGATCAAAGAGCGTATGTCCTCGGTCGAGATCGACACGGTCATGCCGCAGGACCTGATCAACGCAAAGCCTGCTGCTGCAGCTGTGCGTGAATTCTTTGGCTCGTCCCAGCTGTCGCAGTTCATGGACCAAACCAACCCGCTGTCGGAAGTTACGCACAAGCGTCGTCTTTCCGCACTGGGACCAGGCGGTCTGACCCGTGAACGCGCTGGCTTTGAAGTGCGCGACGTTCACCCGACCCACTACGGCCGGATGTGCCCGATTGAGACTCCGGAAGGCCCGAACATTGGTCTGATCAACTCGCTGGCGACCTTTGCCCGCGTGAACAAGTATGGCTTTATCGAAACACCTTATCGCAAGGTCGTTGACGGCAAGGTGACGGATGACGTGTCCTACATGTCCGCCACCGAAGAAATGCGTCACACGGTGGCGCAGGCCAACGCGAACTTGAACGAAGACGGCTCTTTCGGGAACGAACTGGTTTCGACCCGTAAGAACGGCGACTACACGCTGTCCCCACGTGAAAACGTGGACCTGATCGACGTGTCGCCCAAGCAGCTGGTCTCGGTCGCGGCATCGCTGATCCCGTTCCTAGAGAACGACGACGCTAACCGCGCTTTGATGGGTTCGAACATGCAGCGTCAGGCTGTGCCGCTGCTGCAAGCAGAAGCACCGCTGGTCGGCACGGGCATCGAAGAAGTTGTGGCCCGGGACTCCGGCGCTGCGATCATGGCGAAGCGCGCGGGCATCATCGACCAAGTTGATGCGCAGCGTATCGTTGTGCGTGCGACGTCCGATCTGGAATTGGGCGACGCAGGCGTCGACATCTACCGCATGCGCAAGTTCCAGCGTTCGAACCAGAACACCTGCATCAACCAGCGTCCGCTGGTGAAGGTTGGTGATACGGTTCTGAAGGGCGAAGTTATTGCCGACGGTCCGTCCACCGATATGGGTGAGCTGGCGCTTGGTAAGAACGTCATCGTCGCCTTCATGCCGTGGAATGGCTACAACTACGAAGACTCGATCCTGATCTCTGAGCGGATTACCCGTGACGACGTGTTCACCTCGATCCACATCGATGAATTCGAAGTTGCGGCCCGCGATACGAAGCTTGGGCCAGAGGAAATCACCCGCGATATCCCGAACGTCGGCGAGGAAGCTCTGCGCAACCTTGACGAAGCCGGTATCGTTTACATCGGTGCAGAAGTTGGGCCGGCAGACATTCTAGTGGGTAAGATCACGCCAAAGGGTGAAAGCCCGATGACGCCCGAAGAAAAGCTGCTGCGCGCGATCTTTGGCGAAAAAGCCTCTGATGTGCGTGACACGTCCCTGCGTCTGCCGCCGGGTGACTTTGGTACGATCGTCGAAGTGCGTGTGTTCAACCGCCACGGTGTGGAAAAGGACGAACGCGCCCTGCAGATCGAGCGCGAAGAAGTCGAGCGTCTGTCGCGCGACCGTGACGACGAGATGGCGATCCTTGATCGCAACATCTACGCCCGTCTGTGGTCGATGATCGAAGGTAAGGTTGCTGTTAAGGGCCCGCGCGGCTTCAAGGCAAACACCGAGATCACGCAAGAGTCCGTGTCCGAACTGTCCCGCGGTCAGTGGTGGCAGTTGGCGCTGAAGGACGAAGCTGACGCGCAGATCGTCGAGGCCCTGAACGAGCAGTACGAGATCCAGAAGAAGACAATGGATGCGCGCTTCGAGGACAAGGTCGAGAAAGTACGTCGTGGCGACGACCTGCCGCCAGGTGTGATGAAGATGGTCAAAGTGTTCGTCGCGGTGAAGCGCAAGCTGCAGCCGGGCGATAAGATGGCCGGCCGTCACGGCAACAAGGGTGTGATTTCGAAAGTTGTCCCGATGGAGGACATGCCGTTCCTCGCTGATGGTACACCGGTCGATTTCTGTCTGAACCCGCTGGGCGTGCCATCGCGCATGAACGTCGGTCAGATCCTTGAAACCCACATGGGTTGGGCTGCGCGCGGTCTGGGTATCCAGATTGACGAAGCTCTGGGTGCGTATCGCCGGTCTGGCGATCTGACTCCGGTCCGTGAAGCGCTGCGCATTGCCTATGGCGACGATGTCTACGACGAAGGCATCGAAGGCATGGACGACGCGGATATGCTGGAAGCTGCGGGCAACGTGACCCGCGGTGTGCCGATCGCAACACCTGTCTTCGACGGTGCTAAAGAGGCTGACGTGAACGACTCGCTGACGCGGGCCGGTTTCGACACCTCTGGTCAGTCGATCTTGTTTGACGGTCGTACTGGCGAGCAGTTCAGCCGCAAAGTGACGGTGGGTGTGAAGTACCTGCTGAAGCTGCACCACCTTGTCGACGACAAGATCCACGCCCGTTCCACGGGACCGTACTCGCTCGTCACGCAGCAGCCGCTGGGTGGTAAGGCGCAGTTCGGTGGTCAGCGCTTCGGTGAGATGGAGGTCTGGGCACTTGAAGCTTACGGTGCCGCCTACACCCTGCAGGAAATGCTGACGGTGAAGTCGGACGACGTGGCTGGCCGGACCAAGGTCTATGAGAGCATCGTCAAAGGCGAGGACAACTTCGAGGCTGGCGTGCCGGAATCGTTCAACGTTCTGGTCAAAGAAGTCCGGGGCCTCGGCCTCAACATGGAACTCCTGGATGCGGAGGACGGCGAGTAAGAATTTTCACCGCGAAAATTCTTACGGTGGGAGAAGTCTTCGTGACGAAGACTTCTCCTGTCGGCCCCCACTGCACCCCAATTCAAGGAATTGAAGATGAACCAGGAACTGACAAACAACCCGTTTAACCCGGTTGCCCCGGTCAAAACGTTTGACGAAATTAAGGTCTCTTTGGCATCGCCAGAGCGGATCCTGTCGTGGTCCTTTGGCGAGATCAAAAAGCCAGAGACCATCAACTACCGTACGTTCAAGCCAGAGCGGGACGGTCTGTTCTGCGCGCGTATCTTTGGCCCAATCAAAGACTACGAATGCCTGTGCGGTAAATATAAGCGCATGAAGTATCGCGGCGTTGTCTGCGAGAAGTGCGGTGTTGAAGTCACGCTGCAGAAGGTCCGCCGCGAGCGGATGGGCCACATCGAGCTGGCTGCACCTGTTGCGCACATTTGGTTCCTGAAGTCGCTGCCAAGCCGCATCGGTCTGATGCTGGACATGACGCTGCGCGATCTGGAACGCATTCTGTACTTCGAAAACTACGTCGTGATCGAACCCGGTCTGACGGACCTCACCTATGGTCAACTGATGACCGAGGAAGAGTTCAACGACGCACAGGACGCCTACGGTGCCGACGCTTTCCAAGCGAACATCGGTGCAGAAGCCATCCGCGAGATGTTGGCCCAGATCGATCTGGATGCCGAAGCAGAGCAGCTGCGTGCTGACCTGAAAGAAGCAACTGGCGAGCTGAAGCCCAAGAAGATCATCAAGCGTCTGAAGATCGTCGAGAACTTCATCGAATCCGGCAACCGTCCCGAGTGGATGGTTCTGACCGTCATTCCGGTCATCCCGCCAGAGCTGCGCCCGCTGGTGCCGCTGGATGGTGGCCGTTTCGCGACGTCCGACCTGAACGACCTTTATCGCCGCGTGATCAACCGGAACAACCGTCTGAAGCGTCTGATCGAATTGCGCGCACCTGACATCATCGTCCGTAACGAAAAGCGGATGCTGCAGGAATCTGTTGACGCATTGTTCGACAACGGCCGCCGCGGCCGCGTCATCACGGGTGCCAACAAGCGCCCGCTGAAGTCGCTGTCCGACATGCTGAAAGGTAAGCAAGGTCGCTTCCGTCAGAACCTTTTGGGTAAGCGCGTCGACTTCTCGGGTCGTTCGGTCATCGTGACCGGTCCAGAGCTGAAGCTGCACCAGTGCGGTCTGCCCAAGAAGATGGCGCTCGAGCTGTTCAAGCCGTTCATCTACTCGCGTCTGGAAGCCAAAGGTCTGTCTTCGACCGTCAAGCAGGCCAAGAAGCTGGTTGAAAAAGAGCGTCCCGAGGTTTGGGATATCTTGGACGAGGTCATCCGCGAACACCCCGTCATGCTGAACCGTGCGCCTACGCTGCACCGTCTTGGCATTCAGGCGTTCGAGCCGGTTCTGATTGAAGGTAAGGCGATCCAGCTGCACCCGCTGGTCTGTTCCGCGTTCAACGCCGACTTTGATGGCGACCAAATGGCTGTTCACGTGCCCCTTTCGCTGGAAGCCCAGCTGGAAGCCCGTGTTCTGATGATGTCCACGAACAACGTTCTGTCGCCCGCCAACGGCGCGCCGATCATTGTTCCTTCGCAGGACATGATCTTGGGTCTGTACTATACAACGATCCAGCGCGACGGGATGAAGGGCGAAGGCATGTCCTTCTCTAACATCGAAGAAGTCGAGCATGGTCTGACCTCTGGCGAGGTGCATCTGCACGCCAAAATTCAGGCGCGGATGAGCCAGATCGACGACGAAGGCAACGAAGTCATCGTGCGCTTTGAAACGACCCCAGGCCGTCTGCGCCTTGGTGCGTTGCTGCCGCTGAATGCCAAGGCTCCGTTCAGCCTGGTCAACCGTCTGCTGCGCAAGAAAGAAGTGCAGCAGGTCATCGACACGGTCTATCGTTATTGCGGTCAGAAAGAGTCCGTCATCTTCTGTGACCAGATCATGACCATGGGTTTCCGCGAAGCGTTTAAGGCTGGCATCTCTTTCGGTAAGGACGACATGGTCGTTCCTGACACGAAGTGGCCACTCGTCGAAGAAACGCGCGACTTGGTGAAAGACTTTGAACAGCAGTACATGGACGGCCTGATCACTCAGGGTGAAAAGTACAACAAAGTCGTCGATGCATGGTCGAAGTGTAACGACAAAGTCACCGACGCTATGATGTCGACGATCTCTAAGTCGGGTGTTGACGAGAATGGTGCCGAGAACGAGCCGAACTCGGTATACATGATGGCCCACTCCGGTGCGCGTGGTTCTGTGACCCAGATGAAGCAGCTGGGCGGTATGCGCGGTCTGATGGCCAAGCCGTCGGGTGAGATCATCGAGACGCCGATTATCTCGAACTTTAAGGAAGGTCTGACCGTTCTTGAGTACTTCAACTCGACCCACGGTGCCCGTAAGGGTCTGTCGGATACGGCGTTGAAGACAGCAAACTCGGGTTACCTGACACGTCGTCTGGTGGACGTTGCACAGGATTGCATCATCCGCGAAATCGATTGTGGCACCGATCGTGCCATCACAGCAGAAGCAGCTGTGAACGACGGCGAGGTCGTATCGTCCTTGGCAGAGCGCGTTCTGGGCCGGGTTTCGGCTGATGACGTGCTGCGTCCCGGCACCGACGAAGTCATCGTCGAGGCAGGCGAGCTGATCGACGAGCGTAAGGCTGACATGATCGACGTGGCTGGCGTTGCGAAAATGCGCATCCGTTCGCCGCTGACATGTGAAGCTGACGACGGCGTCTGCGCGACTTGCTACGGTCGTGACTTGGCGCGCGGTACGCGCGTCAACATCGGTGAAGCTGTCGGCATCATCGCCGCGCAGTCCATCGGTGAGCCCGGTACACAGCTGACGATGCGGACGTTCCACATCGGCGGTGTTGCGCAGGGTGGTCAGCAGTCCTTCCTTGAGGCAAGCCAGCCCGGTAAGGTGGAGTTCCGCAACGCGTCGTTGCTGGACAACACCGCAGGCGAGCATGTTGTCATGGGCCGTAACATGGTTCTGGCGATCGTCGACGAAAGCGGCGTCGAGCGTGCAAACCACAAGGTCGGCTACGGTTCGAAGGTCTTTGTCAAAGAAGGTCAGGACATCCACCGCGGCGACAAGCTGTTTGAATGGGATCCGTTCACACTGCCGATCATCGCCGAAAAAGGTGGTAAGGTGCGTTATGTCGACCTGATCAACGGTATCGCCATGCGCGAAGACACCGACGATGCGACGGGTATGACCCAGCGTATCGTGTCTGACTGGCGCGCGGCCCCCAAGGGCAACGAGCTGGCACCTAAGATCATCATCGCAGGCCCCGATGGGGAACCCGCGTTGAAGGACGACGGCAACCCTGTGTCCTACGCTATGTCTGTTGACGCTGTTCTGTCTGTTGAAGACGGCGAAGACATTCAGGCGGGTGACGTTGTTGCGCGTATTCCGCGTGAGGGTGCCAAGACCAAGGACATCACCGGTGGTCTGCCGCGTGTGGCCGAACTCTTTGAGGCACGTCGCCCCAAGGACCACGCCATCATTGCGGAAATCGACGGCTATGTCCGCTTCGGCAAGGACTACAAAAACAAGCGTCGCATCGCGATTGAAGCGGCGGACGACTCTGAGACCCGCGTCGAATACATGGTGCCGAAAGGCAAGCACATCCCCGTGGCCGAAGGCGACTTCGTCCAGAAGGGTGACTACATCATGGACGGCAACCCGGCCCCGCACGATATTCTTGCGGTCATGGGTGTCGAGGCGCTGGCTGACTACATGATCGACGAGGTGCAGGACGTTTACCGCCTGCAGGGTGTGAAGATTAACGACAAGCACATCGAAGTCATCGTGCGTCAGATGCTGCAGAAGTGGGAAATTCAGGACAGCGGCGATACCGTTCTTCTGAAGGGCGAGACCGTGGACAAGGCTGAGTTCGACGAAGCCAACGCCAAGGTTCTGGCACGTGGCGACCGTCCGGCAACGGGCGAGCCGATCCTGCTTGGTATCACCAAGGCGTCGCTGCAAACTCGCAGCTTCATATCTGCCGCATCCTTCCAGGAAACCACGCGCGTGCTGACCGAAGCTTCGGTTCAGGGCAAGCGGGACAAACTGGTCGGTCTGAAAGAGAACGTCATCGTGGGTCGTCTGATCCCGGCCGGCACCGGTGGTGCCACCAGCCGGATCCGCGGCATCGCAGCATCGCGTGATGGTGTTGTGATCGAAACGCGCCGTGAAGAGGCCGAAGAGGCTGCCCGTCTGGCAGCACCGATGCCCGCACCTGCCAGCGAAGACGTTGTTGGTGCCGATGTGTTCGACACTGTGATCGTCGACACGCCGGAAAGCCGCGACGAGTAAAAACGGCCCTCGGGCTGTCAGTGAAAAGGCCCCCGCATTGCGCGGGGGCCTTTTTGGTTTTGCGGTGCGGTTATCACTTACTCTTTGCGGTTGAGAATTTATTCGCCCGCTCGCCGCGCCCTCTGGCGCGGGGCAGGGGGCGCTGATACCCCGACACCATGGCACAGATATCAGACAATATGCGCGGCGCTGCCCTGATGACCGGGGCGATGGTGACATTCACGATCAACGACTCCTTTACCAAGACGTTGGGGGATGTCCTGCCGTTGTCGCAGCTTTTGTGCCTGCGCGGTCTAGGGGTGACAGTTTGTCTGATCATCATGGCGCGCGTCATGGGGCAGTTGCGGTTTGATCTACCACTACGCGACTGGATCATCATGCTGCTGCGCACCGCCGGAGAGATCGGCGGGGCCTACTTCTTTATCTCTGCGTTGTTTCATATGCCGATCGCAAACGTCAGCGCGATCATGCAGGTTCTTCCGCTCAGCGTTAGCCTTGCCGGTGCGTTGTTCATGGGCGAGGCTTTGGGGTGGCGGCGGCTGCTTGCCATTTTGGTGGGCTTTGGCGGCGTCATGCTGATCGTCCGCCCCGGCGGGGCTGATTTCAATATCTTCTCGCTTTATGCGCTTGGCGCGGTCGCCTGTGTGACTTTGCGTGACTTGATTGTGCGCAAGCTTTCGCGGTCGGTGCCATCGCTGATGGTGTCCTTGGCCGCAGCGGCCGGGGTGACGGTCTTTGCTGGCTTCGTTTCACTTTGGGACGACTGGCAGCCTTTGAACGCCCACGCGGCGTTCAATTTGGCTGGTGCAACTGTGTTCGTCATCTTTGGTTATATCTTTTCCGTCGCCGCGATGCGTGTCGGAGAGATCGGCTTTGTCGCCCCGTTCCGCTATGCTAGCTTGCTGACGGCAATGATCCTTGGTGTCGTCGTCTTCGGCGAATTCCCAAACAGCCTGACGTTGATCGGGGCGGGAATCGTTGTCGCGACGGGTATTTTCACGCTGCTGCGTGAGCAGCGGCTAAGCATGAAGCGGCGCGTTGTCCCTGACCGTATTCGTTAGGAAATACTGGGCCTGTACGACCGGTGGGGATGTGTTGACACCCTACGTCCAACGGCCTATACGGCCCCTCATCCGGGTCAGGGCGCAGTCCGTCCAAATCCGATATCATAGTTGAAGTGGTCAAGAACCGGGCACCTATAGCCTTGTTCCTCTGTTACCCACCGCACCGAACCTCCGGTAAGGGTTCGACTGCGGATTTTTTGTGCTGTTCCAATCGGAGTTGCACGCGTCATCAATCCGCGGCCCCCGGTGGTCGCCACACAAGAAAGATGGGGACAAAAGCCCAATGCCAACGATCCAGCAGCTGATCCGCAAGCCGCGTCAGCCTAAAGTAGTCCGTTCGAAATCGATGCACCTTGAAGGTTGCCCGCAAAAGCGCGGCGTCTGCACACGTGTCTATACAACCACGCCTAAGAAGCCGAACTCGGCTATGCGTAAGGTTGCTAAGGTCCGTCTGACCAATGGCTTCGAAGTCATCTCGTACATCGGCGGCGAAAGCCACAACCTTCAGGAGCACTCTGTTGTCCTGATCCGTGGCGGCCGTGTAAAAGACCTTCCAGGTGTCCGTTACCACATCCTGCGCGGTGTTCTGGATACCCAAGGCGTCAAAGACCGTAAGCAGCGTCGCTCCAAGTATGGCGCGAAGCGGCCGAAGTAAGAAACTCGGCCGACCCGGGCGACGCCCGGGAATTCGCCCGCAACTTGATAAGAGGAAAAAGACATGTCACGTCGTCACGCCGCTGAAAAACGCCAAGTCCTGCCGGACGCAAAGTTCGGTGATACCATTCTGACCAAATTCATGAACAACCTGATGGTTGACGGCAAAAAAGCCGTTGCTGAACGGATTGTTTACAACGCATTCGACCGCGTCGAAGGCAAGCTGAAGAAGTCCCCCGTGGAAGTATTCCACGAGTGCCTTGAGAACATCAAACCTTCCGTCGAAGTGCGTTCGCGCCGCGTCGGTGGTGCGACCTATCAGGTCCCCGTCGAAGTGCGTCCTGAGCGCCGCGAAGCGCTGGCGATCCGTTGGTTGATCGCTGCTGCGAAAAAGCGCAACGAAAACACGATGGAAGAGCGTCTTGCTGGTGAGCTGCTTGACGCAGTCAACGGCCGCGGCACTGCCGTGAAAAAGCGCGAAGACACTCACAAGATGGCCGACGCAAACAAAGCGTTCAGCCACTACCGCTGGTAAGCAGGAGCACCTTTTATGGCACGCGACTATAAACTCGAGCGCTACCGGAATTTCGGTATCATGGCGCACATCGACGCAGGCAAAACCACCTGCACCGAGCGGATCCTGTACTACACCGGCAAGTCCCACAACATCGGCGAAGTCCATGACGGCGCCGCGACGATGGACTGGATGGAGCAGGAGCAGGAGCGCGGAATCACGATTACGTCCGCCGCGACGACCACGTTCTGGCAGCGTCAGGACGATCCTTCGGAAGAAGGCACGTCCGACACCAAGATCCGCATGAACATCATCGACACCCCCGGCCACGTCGACTTCACCATCGAAGTCGAGCGTTCGCTGGCTGTGCTTGACGGTGCGATCTGCTTGCTCGACGCCAACGCTGGTGTTGAACCGCAGACCGAAACCGTGTGGCGTCAGGCTGACCGTTACAAGGTTCCGCGGATCGTGTTCGTCAACAAGATGGATAAGATCGGCGCTGACTTCTACAAGTGCGTTCAGATGATCAAAGACCGCGTCGGCGCGGTTCCTGCTCCGATTCAGCTGCCAATCGGCGCTGAGACAGAGCTGGAAGGCATCATCGACCTCGTGACCATGGAAGAGTGGGTTTATCAGGGTGAAGATCTGGGCGCGTCCTGGGTTCGTCAGCCGATCCGCGAAAGCATGAGCGAGCTGGCGCTGGAGTGGCGCGGCAAGCTGGTCGAGCTGGCTGTCGACATGGACGACGAAGCAATGATGGAATACCTGGAAGGCAACGAGCCCGACGTTCCAACACTGCGCAAGCTGATCCGTAAGGGTACGCTGGCAATGAAATTCGTCCCCATTCTGGCCGGTTCGGCGTTCAAGAACAAAGGCGTCCAGCCTCTGTTGAACGCTGTCATCGACTATCTGCCAAGCCCGATGGACGTTGTTGACTACATGGGCTTCAAGCCCGGCGATGAGACGGAAACCCGTAGCATCCCGCGCCGTGCCGATGACGATATGCCGTTCTCTGGTCTTGCGTTCAAAATCATGAACGACCCGTTCGTTGGCTCGCTGACGTTTACCCGCATCTATTCGGGTAAGCTGAAGAAGGGCGACGCGATGCTCAACTCTACCAAGGGTAACAAAGAGCGCGTCGGCCGGATGATGATGATGCACGCCATCAACCGCGAAGAGATCGACGAAGCTTGGGCTGGCGACATCATCGCGCTCGGTGGCCTCAAGGGCACCACGACCGGTGATACGCTTTGCGACCCTGCAGATCCGGTTGTTCTGGAAACGATGACGTTCCCAGAGCCAGTGATCGAGATCGCTGTCGAGCCGAAGACCAAAGCCGACCAGGAAAAGATGGGCCTCGCCCTCGCACGTCTGGCAGCCGAGGATCCCTCCTTCCGCGTGGAAACTGACTTTGAATCTGGTCAGACCATCATGAAGGGCATGGGCGAACTTCACCTCGACATCCTCGTTGACCGTATGAAGCGCGAATTCAAAGTCGAGGCGAACATCGGTGCGCCGCAGGTGGCGTATCGCGAAACCATCGGCCACGAAGTCAAGCACACCTACACCCACAAGAAGCAGTCGGGTGGTTCGGGTCAGTTTGGTGAAGTCACGCTGCTGATCATGCCAACAGAGCCGGGCGAAGGTTATTCGTTCGAATCCAAGGTCGTTGGTGGTTCGGTGCCGAAGGAATACATTCCGGGCGTCGAAAAGGGTGTGAAGTCGGTCATGGACTCTGGTCCGCTGGCAGGTTTCCCGGTCATCGACTTCAAGGTGCAGCTGCTGGAAGGCAAGTACCACGACGTTGACTCCTCGGTCCTCGCGTTCGAGATCGCTGCACGTATGTGTATGCGTGAAGGTATGCGTAAGGCCGGCGCGAAGCTGCTGGAGCCGATCATGAAGGTCGAAGTTGTGACCCCGGAAGAGTACACCGGCGGCATCATCGGCGACCTGACATCCCGTCGCGGGATGGTGCAGGGGCAGGACAGCCGCGGCAACGCGAACGTCATCGACGCTTTCGTGCCGCTGGCGAACATGTTCGGCTACATCAACACGCTGCGCTCGATGTCCTCGGGCCGTGCGAACTTCTCGATGCAGTTCGCTCACTACGAGCCGGTCCCGCAGAACATCTCTGACGAGATCCAGAAGAAATACGCTTAATCGGGCTGCGCGGGGGAGACCCCGCGCCCCACACCTAATTCGCATACCAAGGAGGCCATCATGGCTAAGGCAAAGTTCGAACGCAACAAACCGCACGTGAACATCGGGACCATCGGTCACGTTGACCACGGCAAGACGACGCTGACGGCGGCAATCACGAAGTACTTCGGTGACTTCAAAGCCTACGACCAGATCGACGGCGCACCCGAAGAAAAAGCACGCGGCATCACCATCTCGACCGCACACGTCGAGTATGAGTCCGAAGCACGCCACTACGCTCACGTTGACTGCCCCGGCCACGCCGACTACGTCAAGAACATGATCACCGGTGCTGCCCAGATGGACGGCGCGATCCTGGTTGTGAACGCTGCTGACGGCCCGATGCCACAAACGCGCGAGCACATCCTGCTGGGCCGCCAGGTGGGTATCCCCTACATGGTCGTCTACATGAACAAGGTTGACCAGGTCGACGACGAAGAGCTGCTGGAGCTCGTCGAGATGGAAATCCGCGAGTTGCTGTCCAAGTACGACTACCCCGGCGACGATATCCCGATCATCCGCGGCTCCGCTCTGCACGCGATGAACGGCACCCGTCCTGAAATCGGCGAAGAGTCGATCAAGGCGTTGCTTGCTGCTGTGGACGAGTACATCCCGACACCAGCACGTGCAGTTGACCTGCCGTTCCTGATGCCAATCGAGGACGTGTTCTCGATCTCTGGTCGCGGTACTGTTGTGACCGGCCGTATCGAGCGCGGCGTGATCAACGTTGGCGACAGCATTGAAATCGTTGGTATCCGCGACACCAAGACCACGACTTGCACGGGCGTTGAGATGTTCCGCAAGCTGCTGGACTCCGGTCAAGCTGGTGACAACGTCGGTATCCTGCTGCGCGGCATCGACCGTGAAGGCGTGGAGCGTGGTCAGGTTCTGTGTAAGCCAAAGTCGGTTGCACCGCACACCAAGTTCGAGGCCGAGGCCTATATCCTGAACAAGGAAGAAGGCGGTCGTCACACACCGTTCTTCGCGAACTACCGCCCGCAGTTCTACTTCCGTACAACGGACGTGACCGGCACCGTGATCCTGCCCGAGGGCACGGAAATGGTTATGCCTGGTGACAACCTGAAGTTCGAAGTCGAACTGATCGCACCGATCGCCATGGAAGACGGCCTGCGTTTCGCAATCCGCGAAGGCGGCCGCACCGTCGGCGCTGGCGTTGTGTCCAAGATCCTGGCGTAAGCACGTCGCGGCTTGGGCCTGTGGCCCAAACGTGACGCGTGGGACATGGCAGTGACTTCCTAGAAGTCATGAGAATGTCCCACAGCGTGCAAGCTTAAGTTCTAGTGAGGGCCGCTTCCGAAAGGAGGCGGCCTTCTGCTATTTTTGGGTTATGCTCAGGTATAGAAAGAAGTGAAATGGATGTTTTGGTACCGCCTCGAATTCCACTAAAGTTTGAATTTAGCACCCAGGACATTTTCTCAGAAATCTCTACGCCGCCGGAAATTTTCGAATTTGAAGACGAATGGCAGCTTTTGAAAAAACTTGCTGATGACTTGTTGGAGGATCGAGGCCGTTTTCAAAGCAGAATTTCTCGCGACCTTGACGCGAACCCAATATGTTCGGCTTGGTCTGATGCCCGCGGCCCTCAAGACCCAGCCAGTCATTTTAGACTGTATCAAGAGACTAGCTATGATGAGTACCATATATCCGCTGAACGTGTATTGGGTCAGTCAGTGCAATGTTCATCAGAGGATGAACGAAGGTTCAACGGACTCGTTACCGAAATTCAACAAAGTCAGATTTCAACGCCGTCTGGTATGATAGTTTTCCATGGGGGTGCTTCAGTAATCTCGGGCCCAGCAACCAGTCGAACGCGTTTTCTATCGACGTCACTCGATCCTGTTGTCGCGATTAACAGTGCCCTTCGTCGTGCTTTTGATCCTACGTCACTTCAGGAAGATCCAACTTTGACGAAACAGATATATATGTTCGAAATTCAGGGAAGTCTTCCGTTGCTGTGGGGGCATTACGACGGAAGCCACGAATACGAAATCCTGTTCGCACCACCTATGAGTTTTAAAGTAGATCTAGTGGAACAAGTTGGTCGTTTTAAGCTTATACGGGCGTTACTGTTGAGTTGAGGCTTGCCACACCGCCCGACTCACCCTATACGGCCAGCAACTCACCAAGGGTGCGCTTTGCGTGCCCTTTTTAAGTTACCATAAGACGCGACGAGGGGGCCGGATGAGCCTGTCTCCTCCTCTCCGATCTAAGCCCTAGTTGAAGGGTGATGTCACATGGCAGCCAGCCAGAACATCCGCATCCGCTTGAAGGCGTTTGACTACCGCGTCCTTGACGCTTCCACCGCAGAGATCGTCTCTACCGCTAAGCGCACCGGCGCTTCGGTTCGTGGCCCGATCCCACTGCCAAACAAGATCGAAAAATTCACCGTTTTGCGCGGTCCGCACATCGACAAGAAGTCGCGCGACCAGTTCGAGATCCGTACGCACAAGCGTTTGCTTGATATCGTCGATCCGACTCCGCAGACCGTTGACGCCCTGATGAAGCTCGACCTCGCCGCTGGCGTGGACGTGCAGATCAGCGTTTAAGGAGGATATTGAATATGCTCCGTACAGGATTGATCGCGAAGAAGCTGGGCATGACCCGCTTGTTCATGGAAGACGGCCGCCAGATCCCGGTGACCGTTCTTGCGCTGGAAAACCTTCAGGTCGTCGCACAGCGTACGCCCGAGCGTGACGGCTACACAGCCGTTCAGCTGGGTGCTGGCACAGCCAAGGTAAAGCGCGTCAGCGCGCCAATGCGTGGCCACTTCGCCAAGGCGAACGTGGAACCAAAGCGCAAGGTTGCTGAATTCCGCGTTGCGACCGAAAACATGATCGCCGTTGGCGAAGAAATCACTGCGAACCACTACTTCGCTGGTCAGTTTGTCGACATCTCCGGCACATCGATCGGTAAGGGTTTCCAGGGTGCCATGAAGCGTCACAACTTCGGTGGTTTGCGCGCGTCGCACGGTGTTTCCGTGTCGCACCGTTCGCACGGCTCCGTTGGCCAGTGTCAGGATCCGGGCCGCATCTTTAAAGGTAAAAAGATGGCCGGTCACATGGGCTCCGCTCGTGTTACCACCCAGAACCTGCAGGTCATCAAGACCGACCCCGATCGCGGCTTGATCATGGTCAAAGGCGCTGTTCCCGGTTCTAAGGGCGCATGGGTCACTGTTAAGGATGCCGTCAAAAAGGCGACACCCGAAGGCGTGATGTACCCAGCTGGCCTGAAGTCCATGGACGACGAAGCCAAGCGTCTGGCCGAAGAAGCAGCAGCAGCCGCAGCCGCTGCAGAGGCAGCAGCCGCACAGGCCGCCGCTGAAGCAGAGCAGGCCGCACTTGAGGCAGCTGAAGCTGAGGCCGCAAACGAAACCCCGGCGGACGACGCCGCAAACGAGGGTGACAAAAATGAAGGCTGATGCAATCAAGATCGACGGCGCATCCGCTGGTTCCGTGGAACTGGATGACGCCATCTTCGGACTGGAGCCGCGTGCGGACATCCTGCACCGTGTGGTCCGTTGGCAGCGTAACAACGCACAGCAGGGTACACACTCCACGCTGGGCCGTTCCGATGTGTCTTACTCGACCAAGAAGATCTATCGCCAAAAAGGCACCGGTGGCGCACGTCACGGTTCCAAGGGCGCGCCGATCTTCCGTCACGGTGGTGTTTACAAGGGTCCAACCCCGCGTAGCCACGGCCACGAGCTGACCAAGAAGTTCCGCAAGCTGGGTCTGCGTCACGCGCTGTCCGCTAAGCTGTTGGCTGGCGAACTGGTCGTGATCGACCAACTGGCTGTCGACAACGCCAAGACATCGGCGCTGGCTAAGCACGTTAACGATCGTGGCTGGAAGCGTGCGCTGATCATCGACGGTGCCGAGGTCAACGCTGACTTCGCCCGCGCAGCGCGCAACTTGGCCAATCTGGACGTCCTGCCCTCCATGGGCGCGAACGTCTATGATATTCTGAAAAGCGATACCTTGGTCATCACGAAGGCCGGTCTCGAAGCACTGGAGGCTCGACTGAAATGAGCGCGAAGGCAGAACACTACGACGTGATCCGCAAGCCGATCATCACGGAAAAGGCGACCCAGACATCCGAGAACAACGGCGTTGTTTTCGAGGTGGCTATCGACGCCAACAAGCCGATGATCAAGCAGGCCGTTGAGGCCCTGTTCGGTGTCAAGGTCAAGGCCGTCAACACGACGATCACCAAAGGTAAAGTGAAGCGCTTCCGCGGTTCGCTTGGTACCCGCAAGGACGTCAAGAAGGCCTACGTGACGCTTGAAGAAGGCAACACGATCGACGTGAGCACCGGTCTGTAAGATCACTTACTGATATGAATGTGAGAAGGCCCCTTGCGAGAGCAGGGGGCCTTTTCTTATTCTCGTGCATGTCAGTTACTACTTATAAAGGCGAGAAGATGGAGTTTCACTTCGCGCAGCCACAAACTGAATTTGAGAAATTCTTTGGTGGCCATTTCTATATCAATGCTATCGGGCCAATTCGAGCGGGTGATGCAGCCCGATTTAGAGACTTTCTTATTTTTCATGAACCGCCACCTCGACTTACAGTATATATCGACTCAGTTGGCGGTGAGGTTGCTGATGCAATTGAAATGGGACGTCTTATCCGCGGTCATTGGTACGCCACGGCGGTTGGTCAGTATCAAATGCAAAGCGACCATAAAACCAATTTATTCGTTTCCCGTGATCTCATTGATGGTCGATGTATGAGCGCTGCAACGCTAATGTATCTAGGAGGCCGCTTGCGATATCTATCTGAAGGTTCGACCTTTGGCGTGCATCAATTTTCGTTGAAAGATCCAAGACCAGAAAATTATATTTTGTCACAACAGCTGTCGGCGCGTATTGCCAAGTATGTGTTTGAGATGGGTATCTCCGCCGATTTTTTGGAACTTTCAGCTTCAACGGCATCAGATAGCATTTTTCGAGTGGAACACTCGACATTGAAAGAAATGAAGGTTGTCACCGGTGGTGAAACTGAAGCAAATTGGAGTGTACAGGCGCTCCAAGGGGCGATGTATGTACGAGGAGGGCGAGATTCGCTATTCGGCCATCATAAGGTAATGCTCGGATTCCATAAGGAGTTCGGCTTCTATTTCCACGCAGTAATTGAATCTCAGGGACGCGAGGATGAGCTGACGAGCTTTGGGCTCGTTGAAATTGTTATAAATGGAGAGGAAATACGATTGGATATATCAAGACGTTGTGTCCGAGATGTTTTCGGCATTTATGTAAACATCAAAACTCTTATTTCAGAGGAAGAAGCTAAGATGATCGCTTTTTCAGACAGTTTTGGAGTTCAGGTTCGTTTTTCTAGTGATGCCGATTTGTTCTTTGGGATTTCTGCCGTCGATACTGCCGGTGGACAGGATCAATTGCAGTCGTTGTTTGCGACGTGCTCAAGCAACTAGTTGCAAGCGCCCTTGCCACCTCACCCCCTCCCTGCTATCAGCCGCCAATCACCCGGCCTCGGATTCGTTCCGGGGCCGTTTGGTTTATTCTTTGGGACCTTCGGGGCCCTTCACTTCAGGCACCTCGCGAGAGGCGCCGCCAAGCAAACGGAAGACAGAAACATGGCACTAAAGTCGTACAAACCGACGACGCCGGGCCAGCGTGGGCTGGTGCTGATCGACCGTTCGGAGCTTTGGAAAGGACGTCCCGTTAAGGCCCTTACTCAGGGTCTTACGAAATCGGGCGGCCGGAACAACACCGGACGGATCACCATGCGTCGTATTGGTGGGGGCGCTAAGCGTCTTTACCGCATCGTCGATTTCAAGCGTAACAAGCTGGACATGTCCGCTGTTATCGTGCGGATCGAATATGACCCGAACCGCACCGCTTTCATCGCGCTGATCCAGTACGAAGACGGCACACAGAATTACATCCTGGCACCTCAGCGTGTTTCGATCGGTGACAAGGTCATCGCGTCGGCCAAAGCTGACATCAAGCCAGGCAACGCTATGCCTTTCTCTGGCATGCCGATCGGTACCATCGTTCACAACATCGAGCTGAAGCAAGGCAAGGGCGGCCAGATCGCTCGTGCTGCTGGCACCTATGCCCAGTTCGTTGGTCGTGACGGCGGCTACGCTCAGATCCGTTTGTCCTCGGGCGAACTGCGTCTGGTCCGTCAGGAATGCATGGCCACCATCGGTGCCGTGTCCAACCCTGACAACAGCAACCAGAACCTCGGTAAAGCCGGTCGTATGCGCCACTATGGCGTGCGTCCGTCCGTTCGCGGTGTCGCTATGAACCCGATCGACCACCCGCATGGTGGTGGTGAAGGTCGGACCTCCGGTGGTCGTCACCCGGTCACCCCGTGGGGCAAGGGCACCAAGGGCAACAAGACTCGCGACAAGAACAAGGCGTCCTCGCGTCTGATCGTCCGTTCGCGTCACCAGAAGAAGAAAGGCCGCTAATATGGCTCGCTCTGTATGGAAAGGCCCTTTCGTCGACGCTTATGTGTTGAAGAAGGCCGAAGCGGTCCGCGAAGGCGGCCGCAACGAAGTTATCAAGATCTGGTCGCGTCGCTCCACGATCCTGCCCCAGTTTGTGGGCCTGACGTTTGGTGTGTACAACGGCAAGAAGCATATCCCTGTCAACGTCAGCGAAGACATGATCGGTCAGAAGTTCGGTGAGTATTCCCCGACACGGACCTATTACGGTCACGCAGCCGACAAAAAAGCGAAGCGGAAGTAAGCCATGAGCAAGGACAAAAATCCCCGCCGCGTGGCCGACAACGAAGCCCGCGCAAAGCTGCGGATGCTGCGTACCAGCCCGCAAAAGCTGAACCTGGTTGCTGCGTTGATCCGCGGTAAAAAGGTTGAGAAGGCCCTGACGGACCTGACCTTCAGCAAGAAGCGTATTGCTGGCGACGTGAAGAAGTGCCTTCAGTCGGCTATCGCTAACGCCGAGAACAACCACAACCTGGACGTCGATGAACTGGTCGTCGCCGAGGCCTATGTGGGCAAGAACCTGATCATGAAGCGCGGTCGTCCGCGGGCTCGTGGCCGGTTCGGCAAGATCGTCAAGCCGTTCTCGGAAATCACAATCCTGGTACGCCAGATTGAGGAGCAAGCATAATGGGTAACAAAGTCAATCCCATCGGCATGCGTCTGCAGGTCAACCGTACCTGGGACAGCCGCTGGTATGCAGATACCAAGGACTACGGCAATCTGCTGCTGGAAGACCTCGCCATCAAGGCGTTCATCCGCAAAGAGTGCAAGCAGGCTGGCATCAGCCACGTGATCATCGAGCGTCCGCACCGTAAGTGCCGCGTCACGATCCACGCAGCACGTCCGGGCGTTATCATTGGCAAAAAAGGTGCAGACATCGAAGGTCTGCGTCTGAAACTGGCAAAGCTGACGAAGTCCGAACTGCACCTGAACATCGTTGAAGTGCGCAAGCCCGAGATGGACGCAGCCCTGGTTGCTGAAAACATCGGTCAGCAGCTTGAGCGTCGTGTGTCCTTCCGTCGTGCTATGAAGCGCGCCGTGCAGAACACCATGCGTATGGGTGCCTTGGGCATTCGTGTGAACCTGGCTGGCCGTCTTGGCGGTGCCGAGATCGCACGGACCGAATGGTACCGTGAAGGCCGCGTGCCTCTGCACACGCTGCGTGCCGACATCGACTATGCGCTGTACGAAGCAATGACCCCCTATGGCATCATCGGGATCAAGGTCTGGATCTTCAAAGGCGAGCTGATGGAGCACGACCCAACCGGACATGATCGCAAGCACGCCGAGCTTCAGGAAGGCGCTATCCCGCGCGGTCCTGGTGGCCCGCGCCGTGATCGCTAAGGAGTAACACAAGATGCTGCAACCAAAGCGCACTAAATTCCGCAAGATGCACAAGGGCCGGATCCATGGCGAAGCAAAGGGCGGGTCTGACCTGAACTTTGGCACCTATGGTCTGAAGGCGATTGAGCCCGAGCGGATCACTGCACGCCAGATCGAAGCTGCACGTCGTGCCATGACGCGTCACATGAAGCGTCAAGGCCGCGTCTGGATCCGTATTTTCCCGGATCTGCCCGTCACCTCTAAGCCCGTCGAAGTTCGTATGGGTAAAGGTAAGGGTTCTGTCGACTTCTGGGCAGCCAAGGTTAAGCCTGGCCGCGTGATGTTCGAAATCGACGGTGTTGACGAAGTCACTGCACGCGAGGCTCTGCGCCTTGCTGCGATGAAGCTTCCGATCAAGACCCGCACGGTCGTTCGCGAAGACTGGTAAAAAGTCGGGCTTATCGCCCTTCTGAATTAAGAAGCCCCCGCCGAATGATCGGCGGGGGCTTTTTCGTTTCAGCGGTGAGCTTGAGTTCAAGCGGCGGAAAGTGCCGCAGCGATCTGATCTTTCAAATGCAGGCGCTGCTTGCGCATGTCAGCCATATGCTCGTCTGTGGTGGGCTCCACGTCAGTTTCCGCCCGGTGAACAGCGCGATTTACCTCGTGGTATTCGTCAGTCAGTTTTGCGAAGTGCGCGTTCGATGCGCGCAGGGCTTTCAGCTGCTCGGCTTGCGCGGGGAATTCTTCGGATAGTTCGTGGGGTGTGTTGGACATCGTTGTCTCCTTTTTACTTCGCTATTCTAGCCTGCTGCCGCTCAATCAGCCTTGACCCAAATCAAGATGCGTAAGTCTGCTCTCGCCACAGCTCTGGCGCTGCGATATGACGAGGGCATGTCAGATATCTCATCACTCTTCGTGACCCGCCTTTATCGCGCCAAGCTGTCAGAGCATGGCAAACCCATCGACGCCGCCGAGTTGGAGGCGACATGTCTGTCCATTGCCGAGGATGATGAGGCAGGGCAGGCGTGGTGCGAGGAGCACGACTTTCCGGGCTACACGTCTTACGCGTCGCTGACCGACCTGCCGTGGCGGATGCCGATCTTTAAGACGCTGAAGAAAGCGCTGGATAAGCACGTCAAATCCTTTGCGGCCGATCTGGCGTTCGATCTGGGCGATAAGAAGCTGAAGCTGGAAGATCTGTGGATTAACATCCTGCCAGAGGGCGGCATTCACACGGCGCACATCCACCCGCATTCCGTCATCTCTGGCACGACCTATGTTGCCATGCCCAAGGGCACTTCTGCGATCAAGTTTGAAGACCCGCGCCTGCCGATGATGATGGCCTCTCCTGGCCGCGTGAAGGTGGCAGAGGAGGCGCTGCGCCAGTTCATCTATGTCGCGCCGGACGTTGGCGATGTGCTGCTGTGGGAAAGCTGGCTGCGCCACGAGGTGCCGATGAACATGGCAGAGGAAGACCGGATCAGCGTGAGCTTTAACTATCGCTGGGGCGATTGATTACTCTGCCGCTGCCGGCACGATATCAAGGCTGATATTGCCGATCGTCTTGTCCCGCAGCGGAGCCCGATACTTGAGGGCTCCGTTGACGATATAAAGCTTGGCGACCTCATACTTCGTAAATGCGCCTGTGCTATCGGCAATGATCAAGATCGCTTGCTTAGCGAGCGGGGTGCTTGGTTCAATAAGCTCGAAATAGAGCGGGTCTGCGTTCGCCGCGAGGCTTTGCACTACGCTGAGCACATCATCGTATTCGGTGATCCGCTCATCCTTAAAGTAGCAGTACCCTTCGGACCCCGCGACACCGACGGCAAGGACCACGCCAACCGCAATCCCGATCGGTGATACCAGTGCCGCGCCTGCAGCGCCAAGGCCGGATCCGGTGCTTGCCACCAGACCCGCTGCCCCAGCCGCCGAGGTGCTAACGGCCGCCGACCCCAACAAGGACGCCCCGGTCGCGGCGTCGGTTAAGGTGTAATACCCAAGGGCGTTGCCAGCAGCGCTGGTCACGCTGCTTCCGGTGGATGCGACCGCGGCGGAGCCTTTGCCGATTAGGGAGCTTAGTCTGTAGTCGCAGGCACCGGCTGATGCGGTGTGGGCTTGCAAGGCCACGGATAGAGCGCAAAAGGCAAGGAGGGGTCTGAACGCCATCTTATCGAATCCCTAAAACCGCGAAAGGCAGATATGCGCAGATACTGCATCGCGGCCCGCATTCAACAAGCCACAGTTAGGTTACTGAGCGACAACGCGCTGCGAGGCGATGTTTTCTGGCAGGGACTGGCCTTCTGGTGAAACGGTCTGCTTCAGCGCTTCGTTGTGGGCGTCTTGGGCGGCGGCTGCGACGGGGTCGAACGAGTTGCAGGCCGTCAGGGCCATCAGAGCGGAGAGGGCTATGGAAATCTTTATCACGGTTAAAACCTTTCAATTTGGCCGGGGCCATTAGTGCGAAATTAACCCTCGACCCAAAGCGATGGCAGCGCAAGCCGAAACCCTAGTTTACAGTGGTCTAAGGGGTTGCCACATGGGTGCAACACCTGTAGAGGAGCGCTTCATCGTGAACTCCACTGGACGACGGGTGACCCTTTTGGGCCCTCCAGTGATGTTGAAAGGAAATGGCATGAACGCCAACGAACTGCGTGACAAGACGCCCGACCAACTTCGGGAAGAGCTTGTAAACCTTAAGAAAGAATCCTTCAATCTGCGTTTCCAGCAGGCTACCGGCCAGCTGGAAAACACCGCAGGCATCCGGAACGCACGTCGCTCCGCTGCTCGCGTGAAAACGATTCTTAACCAAAAAGCAGCAGACGCTGCCAAGTCGGAGGCCTAAAGAATGCCTAAGCGTATCCTGACAGGCGTCGTGACGTCGAACCAGAACGAGCAGACTGTGACCGTTTCGGTCGAGCGTCGCTTTAAGCACCCGCTGCTGCACAAGACTGTGCGGAAGTCCAAGAAATACCGCGCCCACGACGAGAACAACACGTTCAACGTTGGCGATCAGGTTCGCATTCAGGAATGTGCGCCTAAGTCCAAGACGAAACGCTGGGAAGTGATCGCAGCTTAAGCTGCGCCACCAACAGTTTAACGAAACCCTAGGGCCAGTCGGACAGAAATCGACAAAGCGCCTTAAAGGTCGAAAGGTAACCAAATGATCCAGATGCAGACCAACCTGGATGTTGCTGACAACAGCGGCGCTCGCCGTGTTCAGTGCATTAAGGTTCTGGGCGGTTCGCACCGCCGGTATGCTTCCGTGGGTGACATCATCGTGGTGTCGGTCAAAGAAGCTATTCCACGTGGTCGCGTAAAGAAGGGTGACGTCCGTAAGGCCGTCGTCGTACGCACCGCTAAAGAAGTTCGCCGTGAAGACGGCACCGCGATCCGTTTCGATCGCAACGCTGCTGTTATTCTGAATAACAACAACGAGCCAGTTGGTACCCGTATCTTCGGACCAGTTGTTCGTGAGCTGCGCGCCAAGAACTTCATGAAAATCATCTCTCTTGCGCCGGAGGTGCTGTAATGGCTGCCAAACTTCGCAAAGGTGACAAAGTCATCGTGCTTGCTGGTAAGGACAAAGGTCTGTCCGGCGAGATTAAATCTGTGGATCCGAAAGCTGGCAAAGCGATCGTCGAGGGTGTGAACATCTCGATCCGTCACGCCAAGCAGTCGCAGTCGTCCGAAGGCGGTCGTACGCCTAAGGCGATGCCGATCCAGCTGAGCAACCTGTCGCTGGTCGATGCCAACGGTAAAGCGACTCGCGTCGGTTTCCGTATGGACGGCGAGAACAAGGTGCGCTTTGCCAAGACCACAGGGGATGCACTCTGATGCTCGATCAAGCAAACTACACCCCGCGCCTGAAGCAGCAGTATATCGATACGATCCGCGCTGCGCTGACGGAAGAGTACAGCTACAAGAACCAAATGCAGGTTCCAAAGCTGGACAAAATCGTTCTGAACATCGGTTGTGGTGCTGAAGCTGTCCGTGACAGCAAAAAAGCCAAATCCGCTCAGGAAGATTTGTCCACAATCGCCGGCCAAAAGGCCCTGACCACACGCGCTAAGAAATCCATCGCTGGTTTCCGCGTTCGTGAGGACATGCCGCTGGGTGCGAAAGTTACCCTGCGTGGCGACAAGATGTACGAATTCCTGGACCGTCTGATCACCGTCGCAATGCCGCGTATCCGCGACTTCCGCGGCGTGTCCGGCAAGTCTTTTGACGGCCGTGGCAACTATGCCACCGGTCTGAAAGAGCACCTGGTGTTCCCCGAGATCAACTTCGACAAGATCGACGAGAACTGGGGCATGGACATCGTGATCTGCACCACCGCAGCAACCGACGCTGAAGCCAAGAGCCTGTTGAAAGCGTTCAACATGCCCTTCAACAGCTGATTGGGAGAATATTAGATATGGCTAAGAAATCCATGATCGAGCGCGAGAAGAAGCGCGAAAAGCTGGTGGCGCAGTATGCTGAGAAGCGTGCGGCTCTGAAAGCGATCATCAACGACCAAGAGAAGCCCGTCGAAGAGCGTTTCAAGGCAACTATGGCTTTGGCCAAACTGCCGCGCAACTCTTCTGCCGTGCGTCTGCACAACCGTTGCCAGTTGACCGGGCGTCCTCACGCCTATTACCGCAAACTCAAGATCAGCCGGATCGCGCTGCGGAACCTTGGTTCCAATGGCGAAATCCCCGGCATGGTCAAGTCGAGCTGGTAAGGAGAATTTATTATGAACGATCCTATCGGTGATATGCTGACACGCATCCGTAACGGCCAAATGCGCGGCAAGAGCGTGGTGGAAACACCTGCGTCCAAGCTTCGTGGCTGGGTTCTGGATGTGCTGGCCGACGAAGGCTACATCCGCGGCTATGAGGCGAAAGATGGCAAGGACGGTCACCCCGCCTTTGACATTAGCCTCAAGTACTATGAAGGCGATGCCGTCATTCGTGAAGTGAAGCGGGTCTCTAAGCCCGGTCGTCGCGTCTACATGGCCGTCAATGATCTGCCGTCCGTCCGTCAGGGCCTCGGTGTTTCGATTGTCTCCACCTCTAAAGGTGTGATGTCTGATGCAAATGCACGCGCAGCCAACGTCGGCGGCGAAGTGCTTTGCACCGTATTCTAAGGAGAGCATAATGTCTCGTATTGGTAAGAAGCCGGTCGAGCTGCCCTCCGGGGTTGAGGCGACAGTCTCCGGCCAGACCATCGAAGTAAAAGGCCCTAAAGGGACACGTTCCTTTAAGGCAACCGACGACGTGACCTTCTCGGTCGAGAACAATGCAATCACTGTGACGCCGCGCGGCAAATCCAAGCGCGCTCGTCAGCAGTGGGGCATGTCTCGTTCGATGGTGGAAAACCTCGTCACCGGCGTCACCACTGGTTTCAAGAAAGAACTTGAAATCAACGGCGTTGGTTATCGTGCAACAATGCAGGGCGACAAAGTCCTGAAATTGGCGCTCGGTTACAGCCACGATGTGAACTTCGAAGTGCCTGAGGGCGTCACTGTGACGGCCCCTAAGCAGACCGAAATCATTGTTGAAGGTATCGACCAGCAGCTTGTTGGCCAGGTCGCCGCGAATATTCGCGAGTGGCGTGCACCCGAGCCCTATAAGGGCAAGGGCATCAAGTACAAAGGTGAGTATATCTTCCGCAAAGAAGGTAAGAAGAAGTAAGGACGCATATCATGGCAAACAGCAAAAGAACTCTGTTTCTGAAGCGCCGCATGCGCGTCCGGAACAAACTGCGGGCTGTGAACTCCGGGCGTATGCGCCTGTCGGTTCACCGTTCCAACAAGAACATCAGCGTCCAGCTGATCGACGATGTGAACGGCGTGACGCTTGCGTCCGCTTCCACTCTCGAAAAAGCACTGGGCGTCGTTGGTCAGAACAACATCGAAGCTGCCAAGAAGGTGGGCGCTGCTATTGCAGAGCGTGCCAAGGCAGCTGGTGTCGAAACCGCGTACTTCGATCGTGGCGGTTTCCTGTTTCATGGCAAGGTGAAGGCAGTTGCCGACGCCGCGCGTGAAGCTGGTCTGAAAGTCTAAGCTAAAGTGAAGGCGGATGCCCATTAGGGTGTCCGCCTCGATGATCGGGGGGCTTTTTGTCCCACTGCGATCGACCCAAGCGGCGCAAGCCACCAAGATAAGGAATGCCACACATGGCAGAACGTGAACAGCGCGGGAACCGTCGTCCTCGCGAAGAAGCAACACCGGAATTTGCCGATCGTCTGGTCGCCATCAACCGCGTGTCCAAGACCGTCAAGGGTGGTAAGCGCTTTGGCTTCGCCGCACTCGTCGTCGTCGGCGACCAAAAAGGCCGCGTCGGTTTCGGTAAGGGCAAGGCCAAAGAGGTCCCCGAAGCGATCCGTAAGGCAACTGAGCAAGCTAAGCGTCAGATGATTCGCGTCGCCCTGAAGGACGGCCGGACTCTGCACCACGACATGGAAGGCCGCCACGGCGCTGGCCGCGTTGTGATGCGTGCAGCAACAGCTGGTACTGGTATCATCGCCGGTGGTCCAATGCGTGCTGTGTTCGAAATGCTGGGCGTTCAGGACGTTGTGTCCAAGTCCATCGGTTCGTCGAACCCCTACAACATGATCCGGGCCACCATCGAAGGCCTGAACAAAGAACAATCGCCCCGCTCTGTGGCGCAGCGTCGCGGCAAGAAAGTCGCCGATATTCTGCCCAAGCGTGACGATCACGTGACCGAGCAAAGCGACGTGGCCCACAATGCCACCGAAGCTGAAGCTTCGGCTGACGCGTAAGGAGATCTGAGCATGGCTAAAACAATCGTCGTCAAGCAGATCGGTTCTCCGATCCGTCGCCCCGCCGTTCAGCGTGCAACGCTGGTCGGCCTCGGCCTGAACAAAATGAACCGCGAGCGCGAGCTGGAAGATACACCTTCCGTCCGCGGCATGGTCAACAGCATCCCGCACCTCGTTAAGATCATCGAAGAGCGCGGCTAAGCTGCCAGCGACCATTTGGTTGCGAGAACTATCGGAACGCCCCGAGGGAAACCTTGGGGCGTTTTGCGTTTCTGACAGAGTGTAAATTCTGCGTTTATAAACTGCTTAAATGCTATGCGTTTCGCGCATAACAGCCCGCAGTTTCTAGCGATTGTCCGACTCGGTTGCGGGGCCTAGATGAGCCTTACAAACGAAATGAACTGTTTGGTAAAAAACACCAAATGGCCCGCACATAGATTGGACGCCATCATGGCAAATATGAACACTCTCGCACCGCACGTTTCCGGCTCGACCTTTGGTCAGGTCATCATCGACACCATCGCAGACCTGCGCGACCGCCGTGCGCAGCGCGCTGTCTATCGCCGCGTCTATAACGAACTAAGCGCCATGGGCCCACGCGAGCTTGCCGACATCGGTATCAGCCGTAACAACATTGCGGAAATCGCCAAGCAGTCCGCTTACGGCCTTTAAGCTTCAAACATCCGCATGATGATGAACGCCTCGGCTACCGCCGGGGCGTTTTGCGTTAAGTCGGTCGGATTTTAAGGCGGCTAGCAGGGCAGGGGGCAAATAGTGCGATCCAAGATTCGGTTCCTTGACGCAGGAATGCGCCAGCGCTATACGCCGCCAGTCTGCTCCCTTTCGGGGGCCGATTCATATGTAATGCCGTGTGCCACGTTCCCGTCGCTGGGTGTGGTCCTCCGGCTAAAGGAGAAGCGACAATGTTTAAGCTGAATGAACTGTCCGACAACGAAGGCGCAACCCACCGTCGCAAGCGCGTTGGCCGTGGCCCAGGTTCCGGCAAAGGTAAGACCGGTGGTCGTGGTATCAAAGGTCAGAAGTCCCGTTCGGGTGTTTCGATCGGTGGCTACGAAGGCGGTCAGATGCCGTTGTACCAGCGTCTTCCTAAGCGCGGTTTCAACAACATCAACGCAAAGACCTATTCGGTCGTGAACGTGGGCCTGATCCAGAAGTTCATCGACGAAGGTAAAATCGATCCTAAGAACGACCTGACCGAAGATGCGCTGATCGCATCCGGCCTGATCCGTCGTCTGAAGGACGGTATCCGCGTTCTGGCAAAAGGCGAGATCACATCGAAGATCATGCTGGTCGTTCACGGTGCATCCAAAGGCGCAATCGAGGCAATCGAAAAAGCCGGCGGTAGCGTGACTGTGACTGCTAAGCCAAAGGCTGGCACTGAAGCGGCCTGATCGCTTGCGGGCGACGGCTTCGTCGCCTAGATAGGGTCTGAGTTTTCCCAAACGCCGCCACCGGGACATCCGACTGGCGGCGTTTTTCATATAAAAGAGACTTGCATGGCATCCGCTGCAGAACAAATGGCCGCCAACATGAGCTGGGGCGCCTTCGGCAAGGCGACAGAGCTGCGCAGCCGTATCCTTTTCACCATTGGTATGCTGATGGTGTACCGCCTTGGTACGTATATTCCGGTTCCCGGCATCGACGGCATCCAACTGCGCGCCTTTATGGACGACGCGGCTGCTGGTATCGGTGGCATCCTTTCGATGTTCACCGGTGGTGCGCTGTCCCGGATGGGCATCTTTGCCCTTGGGATCATGCCGTATATCTCGGCTTCGATCATCGTGCAGCTTCTGGGTTCCATGTGGGAGCCGCTGAAGAACCTTAAGAAAGAGGGTGAGCAGGGGCGTCGCAAGATGAACCAGTACACGCGCTATGGTACGGTCCTGCTGGCAACGGCGCAGGCCTATGGTCTTGCAAAGTCACTTGAGGCGGGCGGCCTTGCGTCGAACCCTGGCCTTTTCTTTACCGCAGCTTGCGTGATTACGATCGTCGGCGGCACCATGTTCCTGATGTGGGTGGGTGAGCAGATCACCAGCCGCGGCATCGGTAACGGTATCTCTTTGATCATCTTCGTCGGCATCATTGCCGAAGTGCCGGCTGCTTTGGCGCAGTTCTTGTCGCAGGGCCGGTCTGGTGCAATTAGCCCCTTCGTCATTGTCGGTGTGATCTTAATGGTCATCGCAATTCTGGCCTTTGTGGTGTTCATGGAGCGGAGCTTGCGCAAGATCCACATCCAGTACCCCCGTCAGCAACGCGGCATGAAGGTCTATGACGCCTCCTCTAGCCACTTGCCGATCAAGGTGAACCCGGCTGGCGTGATTCCTGCGATCTTTGCCTCGGCTCTGCTTCTGCTGCCGACGACGATCAGCACGTTCTCTGGTGGATCGACCAACGTCGTAATGTCGACGCTGCTGGCCTACTTTGGCCCGGGTCAGCCGCTTTATCTGTTGTTCTTCACGATCATGATCGTGTTCTTTACCTACTTCTATACCCGCGAGGTCGCCTTTAAGACCGATGAGGTCGCGGATAACTTGAAGAACCAAAACGGCTTTGTTCCAGGCATTCGTCCGGGCAAGAAGACGGCCGAATATCTTGACTATGTCGTAACTCGCATTCTGGTTTTGGGCTCTGGCTATCTGGCGCTTGTCGCCTTGTTGCCGGAAATCATCCGTAGCCAGTTCGCTGTGCCATTCTACTTTGGTGGCACTTCGGTTTTGATTATCGTCTCGGTAGGGATGGATACGATACAACAGATTCAGTCTCACTTGCTGGCACACCAGTACGAGGGGCTGATTGAAAAATCGCAGCTACGTGGCAAGCGTGGTGCGAGCAAGCGGAGGGGACCGGCGCGTCGATGAATATTATCCTACTAGGACCGCCGGGGGCGGGCAAAGGAACACAAGCGCGTCGTCTCGTTGACGAACGTGGCATGGTGCAGCTTTCCACGGGTGATATGCTGCGGGCCGCCCGCACGTCTGGCACCGAAATGGGCAAGCGCGTCGCTGATGTCATGGATCGCGGCGAACTGGTCACCGATGAAATCGTCATCGGTCTGATCCGCGAGCAACTGACCAATGACGATTCGGCGAACGGCTACATCTTTGACGGCTTCCCCCGGACGCTGGCGCAGGCTGATGCACTTGGTAATTTACTGGCTGAGCTGGGCGAGAACCTTGATCGCGTGATCGAGATGAAGGTCGACGATAATGCGCTTGTTGCGCGGATCACGGCGCGATCGACCTGCGGGAATTGCGGCGAAGTCTATAATGACGCGACCAAGCCAATTCCGAGTGATGGCGTCTGCACCAGCTGCGGCGAAAAATCCGAGTTTGTTCGCCGCGCCGATGACAACGAAGAAAGCCTAAAGACGCGTCTGCTGGCTTATTACAAGCAAACCAGTCCGCTTGTCGGCTATTACTACGCCCGTGGTGACCTGCGGTCGGTTGATGGTTTGGCCAGCATGGACGAAGTTGCGGCGCAGATCAAAAAATCGCTATGACGGCACTGTTCGGTTGGGGGCTTGACCCCCGGCCAGCACGCCTCTAGATACCCCCATCCCGCAAGGGAATCACTGCCGTGGCTAGGGTCGCACCCAAACGTTACGGATTACCTTATATGACATGGGCCCGCCGCACGTTCGGTCGGGCCTGCGTTGTGAAAAAAGGGTCTGGTATCACGGACCCGCAACGAAAAGGAAAGCTCACGTGGCACGTATTGCCGGCGTAAACATCCCGACTGCAAAGCGGGTTCCAATCGCCCTGACCTATATTGCCGGAATCGGCAACACGACTGCAGCACAGATCTGCGAAGCAACTGGCATCGACGTCACGCGCCGCGTGAACGATCTGTCCGACGCTGAAGTGTTGAAGATCCGCGAATACATCGACGAGCACGTCACTGTTGAAGGTGACCTGCGTCGTGAAACCCAGATGAACATCAAGCGTTTGATGGACCTTGGCTGCTACCGCGGCCTGCGTCACCGTCGTGGTCTGCCCGTTCGCGGTCAGCGTACGCACACCAACGCTCGCACCCGCAAAGGCCCCGCTAAGGCCATTGCTGGCAAGAAGAAATAAGGAGCTCCCGTCATGGCACGAGATACCCGCCGGACCGGCAAGAAAAAGGTCTCCAAGAACATCGCAGCTGGCGTTGCGCATGTGAACTCTTCTTTCAACAACACCAAGATCCTGATCTCGGACGTTCAAGGCAACGCGATTGCCTGGTCCTCCGCAGGCACCATGGGCTTCAAGGGTTCGCGTAAATCGACTCCTTATGCTGCTCAGATGGCCGCAGAAGATGTTGGCAAGAAAGCCCAAGAACACGGCGTCAAGACGCTGGAAGTCGAAGTGCAGGGCCCCGGTTCGGGTCGTGAGTCCGCGCTGCGCGCGCTGGCTGCTGCCGGTTTCAACATCACTTCGATCCGTGATGTTACCCCGATGGCCCACAACGGCTGCCGCCCACCAAAGCGTCGCCGGGTCTAAGTTAGACTACTACATGAGAGGGGCCGTGCGATTGTGCGCGGCCCCAATCTGCCGTTTTGAAACCTCGAGCGCCCGACTTTTTGGACATGAAGTCGAGCAAGGATGGAGGGACTATGATCCACAAAAACTGGGCTGAGCTGATCAAGCCGACACAGCTGGACGTGAAGCCGGGCAATGACCCGCACCGTCAGGCGACCTTGATCGCAGAACCGCTGGAGCGTGGCTTTGGCCTGACGCTTGGCAACGCGCTGCGCCGCATCCTGATGTCGTCGCTGCAAGGTGCCGCTATCACGGCCGTGCAGATCGACAATGTCCTGCATGAATTCTCCTCCGTCTCTGGTGTTCGCGAAGATGTCACTGACATCGTTCTGAACCTGAAGGGCGTCGCGATCCGTATGGACGTGGAAGGCCCGAAGCGTCTGAGCGTTCAGGCTAAAGGTCCGGGCATTGTCACCGCTGGCGACATCTCGGAAACGTCTGGCATTGAGGTTCTGAACAAGGATCACGTGATCTGTCACCTCGACGATGGCGCTGATCTGTACATGGAACTGACGGTCAACACCGGTAAGGGCTATGTCGCCGCTGACAAGAACAAGCCCGAGGATGCCCCGATTGGCATGATCGCAATCGACGCGATCTATTCCCCGGTCAAGAAGGTCAGCTATGACGTTCAGCCGACCCGCGAAGGTCAGGTTCTGGACTATGACAAGCTGACGATGAAGATCGAAACCGACGGCTCGCTGACGCCTGACGATGCTGTGGCCTATGCTGCGCGCATCCTTCAGGACCAGCTGCAGGTTTTCGTGAACTTCGACGAACCAGAATCGGCTTCTGCTGGTGGCGACGACGACGGGCTGGAATTCAACCCGCTGCTGCTCAAGAAAGTCGACGAGCTGGAACTGTCTGTTCGTTCGGCAAACTGCCTGAAGAACGACAACATCGTCTACATCGGCGATCTGATCCAGAAGACCGAAGCCGAAATGCTGCGCACGCCGAACTTTGGCCGCAAGTCCTTGAACGAGATCAAGGAAGTGCTGTCGGGCATGGGTCTGCACCTTGGCATGGACGTCGAGGACTGGCCGCCAGACAATATCGAAGATCTGGCCAAGAAGTTCGACGACCAGTTCTAAGAATAGGGGGCGGGTCACGATCCGCCCCTTTCCAAAATGCCCGCACTTAGCGGGGAATACCTGGGCAATACTGCCCCAATAATGCGGCTGACACGCATCAGACCGCTGCACAAAGTATAATTAGGAGATGACCAAATGCGTCACGCAAGCGGCTACCGCAAACTGAACCGGACCCACGAGCACCGTAAAGCGATGTTCGCTAACATGGCTGGTTCGTTGATCGAGCACGAGCAGATCAAGACGACTCTGCCGAAAGCTAAAGAATTGAAGCGTATCATCGACAAGCTGATCACGCTGGGCAAGCGCGGCGACCTGCACGCGCGCCGTCAGGCCAACGCGCAGCTGAAGCAAGAGATGCACACTGCCAAACTGTTCGAAATCCTCGGCCCACGTTACGCAGAGCGCATGGGCGGCTACTGCCGCGTCATGAAAGCTGGCTTCCGTTATGGCGACATGGCACCGATGGCGATCATCGAGCTGGTCGACCGTGACCGCGACGCCAAAGGCGCTGCTGACAAAGCCCGCCTGATCGAGATCGACGAAGAGGCGTAAGCACTCTCCGCCATCCTATCGCGAAAGGCTCGGTCCAGTGGACCGGGCCTTTTTCGTTTTCGGGGTGCTGCGCAGATGTCTTTCAATACTGCTGAAACGGACCTAGATATCTTTTATGCCGGATCTTTTTGATAGCCCCTCCACGCCGTCCTCTGCCAGCGCTGGCCCGCGCCCGTTGGCGGACCGTTTGCGGCCGCAGACCTTGGGGCAGGTGATTGGGCAGGAACAGGTTCTGGGGCCTGACGCGCCGCTTGGCGCGATGCTCGCTTCGGGTTCACTGTCGTCATTGGTGTTGTGGGGGCCGCCCGGCGTGGGCAAGACTACCATCGCCCGGCTGCTGGCGGATGAGACGGACCTGCATTTCGTACAGATCAGCGCAATCTTTACCGGTGTGCCGGAGCTGCGTAAAGTGTTCGAGGCGGCCCGCATGCGCCGCCAGAACGGCAAAGGGACTTTGCTGTTCGTAGACGAGATTCACCGTTTCAATAAGGCGCAGCAGGACGGTTTTCTGCCGCATATGGAAGACGGCACGATCCTTCTGGTCGGTGCCACGACGGAAAACCCCAGCTTCGAACTGAACGCCGCCTTGCTATCGCGGGCGCAGGTGCTGGTCCTGACGCGCTTGAATGACGCTGACCTCGAACGTCTCGCGCAGCGTGCAGAGGCAGACCTTGACCGCAAGCTGCCGCTGGACGCGCAAGCGCGAGGTCAACTGATCAACATGGCCGACGGCGACGGGCGCAGCCTGTTGAACTTGATTGAACAGGTGGCGGCGTGGAAGACGGACAAGCCGCTTGGCACGGACGCGCTGACGTCCCGCCTGATGAAGCGGGCGACGAAATACGACAAGTCCGGCGACGAGCATTACAACCTGATCTCTGCCTTGCATAAATCGGTACGCGGATCTGACCCCGATGCTGCGCTTTATTGGCTGGCGCGGATGCTGACGGGCGGTGAAGACCCGCGTTACCTTGCGCGCCGTATCGTGCGTATGGCGGTCGAGGATATCGGCCTTGCCGATCCGCAGGCCCAGCACATCTGCATTCAAGCCTGGGAAACCTATGAGCGCCTTGGCAGCCCAGAGGGCGAGCTGGCACTGGGGCAGGCGGTCACGTACCTCGCGCTCGCGCCTAAATCGAACGCAGGTTATGTCGCCTTCAAGGCGGCGATGGCTGCTGCGAAGCAAACCGGGTCAGAGCCGCCGCCGCGACATATCCTGAACGCGCCGACGAAGCTGATGAAGGAACAAGGCTTTGGCACTGGATATGCCTATGACCACGACGCCGAGGACGGTTTTTCCGGTCAGAACTATTTCCCCGATACGATGAAGCGGGGGATTTACTATCTACCCGTCGATCGCGGGTTCGAGCGCGAGCTGAAAAAGCGCGTGGATTTCTTTGCCGGGCTGCGGGTCAAGCGTCAGGGCGGCACGAATTGACAAGTTGACCTGTTCGGGCGACAGGGGGTGATGATCTTGACTGCTTTCACTGTGGCCCTTGGCGGGGCGATTGGCGCGACGTTGCGCTGGCTGACCGGAATGCTGACGCTGCGCATCATGGGGCAGGGGTTCCCTTGGGGAACAGTGTCGGTGAATGTACTCGGCTCGTTACTGATGGGCGTGGTCGTTGTGGCGCTGGCGGAAAAGGGCGGCATGCGTGCAGCCCCGTTTCTGATGACCGGACTGCTCGGCGGCTTCACGACCTTTTCGGCGTTTTCGCTTGATGCGGTGGCGCTGATGGAAAGAGGCCAGTTCAATCTGGCCGTCGCCTATGTAGGCGGCAGCGTAATTATTGGACTGGCGGCGCTGGTCTTTGGCATGACTTTGACACGGATGGTATTGGCATGAGCGGCGGTGTTCAGACGCGGGTAATTGGCCCGGACGACGGCGATCAGCGGCTTGACCGTTACCTGCGGCGGCTGTTTCCGCACCTGACGCAGGGTCGGATCGAAAAGATGTGCCGCAAGGGCGACATCCGCGTCGACGGCGGCCGGGTAAAGTCGAACACGCGGCTGGACGTCGGGCAAAGCGTTCGCATCCCGCCGCTGCCCACAGAGGCACAGGTCGATGCCGAGCGCAGCATGATGAAGCAGGGCGTCACCAAGGCTGACGCTGCGCTGATCATGTCCTGCGTGATTTACCGCGACGACCATATGATCGTCATCAACAAGCCTGCTGGCCTCGCCACGCAGGGCGGCACGAACACCACCCGCCACGTTGACGCGATGTCAGAGGCGCTGATGTTTGGCTATGACGAAAAGCCGCGTCTGGTGCACCGTTTGGACAAGGACACCTCTGGCGTTCTGATTTTGGCCCGCACGCGTATGGCGGCCAAGCAACTGACCGAGAACCTAAAGCACCATGCCACGCGCAAGATTTATTGGGCCGCCGTCGCTGGCGTGCCGCATCCTCGCGCCGCGACGATCAAGTACGGCCTGCTGAAGGCACCGGGTCACGGCAAGGGCGGCGAGAACGAAAAGATGCGCTGCATTCACCCCAAAGACGTCGACAGCACCGAGGGCGCAAAGCGCGCCACGACGGATTACGCTGTGCTGGACACGCTGGCAAAGCGGGCTGCATGGGTTGCTTTGGTGCCGATCACAGGCCGGACCCACCAGTTGCGCGCCCACATGGCCGAGATCGGTCATCCGATTATCGGTGACGGCAAATACGGTGGGACAGAGCAGGAAAACATGGGCGACGGCTGGGGCGCTGGCATGGGCGGCGATATCAGCCGCAAAATGCACCTGCATGCGCGCAGCTTGACCATCGAACATCCGGAAACTGGCGCAATCCTGCACCTGACAGCACCGCTGCCAGACCATATGCAGCGCACGTGGGACTTCGTCGGCTGGCAGGTCAGCCATGCGCCGGTCGATCCCTTTAATATGCCCGACTAATCACAAGGGGCCCGTTATGCCTGACCTGCGCCTTGTCATTTTTGACGTGGACGGAACGCTTGTCGACAGTCAGGCGGAAATCCTTGGCGCGATGACGCATGCCTTTGGTGCGGTTGGCCTTGTCACCCCAAGCCGGGCAGAGGTTTTGTCGATCGTCGGTCTGTCGCTGCCTGAAACCTTTGCCGTGCTGTGCCCCGATCTGGACGCCGCGACGCGCGATGAATTGACGCGGCAATACCGCGCGTCGTTTCATGACCATGCGGTAGAGGACCTGAAACGGCGCAGCCCCCTGTTTCCCGGCGCGCTAGAGGCGCTGCACCGCTTGCAAGCGCAGGATCACACGCTGCTTGCTGTCGCGACGGGCAAGTCGAAGCGGGGGCTGGATCGGCTTGTTGATCAACATGCGCTGCAGGGGCTGTTTATTAGCGGCCAGACCTCAGATTTTCACCCGTCCAAGCCGCATCCATCGATGGTGTTGACTTGTTTGGCGGACGCCGGGGTTGCGCCGCACCGGGCGGTGATGGTCGGCGACACGCGCTACGACATGGATATGGCCCGCGCCGCCGGGGTTGCCACGATTGGCGTCGATTGGGGCTATCACGCGCCAGATACCCTTGGCGCTGACCGTCTGATTAATACCTTCGCGGCGCTGGACGCTGCAATTGATGACCTGATCGGAGATCCCGCATGAGCGACTGGGCCCCCAAACGTTTCTGGACCAATGCCGCAACTGTAGCCCGCGACGGTGGCTTTGCCGTCGATCTGGACGGCCGTGCGGTCAAGACGCCTTACAAGCAGCCCCTGATCATGCCGACGCAGGCCATGGCAGACCGTGTCGCCGCGGAGTGGCAGGCGCAAGGCGAGAAAATTGACCCCACAACAATGCCAGCCACACGCGCTGCAAACTCTGCCATCGACAAGGTGACGCCGCAGTATGCGGATGTTGTGGCGATGCTGGCGTCTTACGGCGAAAGCGATTTGCTGTGCTATCGCGCTGCTAATCCTGACGTGTTGGTCGCGGCCCAATCGCAGGCTTGGGACCCATGGCTAGATTGGTCTGCGACGACACTGCAAGCCCATCTGCACGTCACGACGGGTCTGATGCCAATCCCGCAGCCTGCCGAATCGCTGGATCGGTTGCACGCCCATGTCGGGCAGTTCGATCCCTTTGCGCTAACGGGCTTTCACGATCTTGTGCAACTGTCAGGTTCCTTGGTTCTGGCCGCTGCCGTCGCATCGGACGCATTGACGCCGCAGGATGCTTGGCCGCTAAGCCGGATCGATGAGGACTTTCAGATCAGCCAATGGGGTGACGACGAGGAAGCCGCTGAAGCGGCAGCGATTAAACAGCAGGCGTTCTACGATGCCGCGTTGTTTTTGAACCTAAGTCGATCAACCTAAGGCGGTCAAAAAACAGGCCAATCCAGTCAAACTGCCGCTCGTGTAGGCAGATACAGCCGATTGACCCGGCAGTAACTCTTGACCTCTGGGCTGGAATCCGCCCAATCTCTCTCCATTGGGGGGGTAACCCGTCAAAACCCAACCGTTCGGACGAACGGAGTAATTGGCTGCCCTTTATGGGCGGATACTCAGGAAGAGGTAATAATGAAAAAGACCGTACTTTTTGGAACGCTGGCAGTTGCCGGTCTGACAGCTGCTGCTGCATCCGCGGCAACGCTGGATGACGTCAAGGCACGCGGCCACCTGAACTGCGGCGTCGTGACCGGTCTTGCCGGTTTTGGTGCACCAGACGCCAATGGCGTTTGGGAAGGTTTTGACGTTGATGTCTGCCGCGCTGTTGCAGCTGCGATCTTTGGCGACAAGGACGCTGTCGAATTCGTTCCGACAACCGGCGAGACACGTTTCACCGCGCTGTCCTCGGGCGAGATCGACCTGCTGGCACGTAACACCACCTGGACAATGTCCCGCGACACCGACCTGAAGTTCGACTTCATCGGCGTGAACTACTACGATGGTCAGGGCTTCCTGATCCCGAAATCGCTGGGTGTGACATCCGCTAAGGATCTGGACGGCGCAACCGTCTGCATTCAGACCGGCACCACGACAGAGCTGAACTTGGCCGACTTCTTCCGCGCCAACAACATCAGCTACCAGCCTGTTGCCGTTCAGACGAACGCCGAAGGTCAGCAGCAGTATCTGGCTGGCGCCTGCGACGTCTATACCACGGACGCATCCGGCCTGGCCGCAACCCGTGCGACTTTCGAAGCCCCGGGCGACCACGTTCTGCTGCCTGAAATCATCTCGAAAGAGCCGCTGGGCCCGCTGGTCCGTCACGGCGACAACGAGTGGGGCGATATCGCCATGTGGACGCTGAACGCACTGATCGCAGCTGAAGAGCTGGGCATCACGTCTGCCAACATCGCAGAGATGTCCGCAGCACCGACCAACAACCCTGAAGTGAACCGTATCCTCGGCACCGAAGGCGAGCTGGGCGCGATGATCGGTCTGTCTGCTGATTGGGCCAAGAACGCGATCATGGCTGGCGGCAACTACGGCGAGATCTTCGAGCGCAACATCGGTGAGAACACTCCCATCGGTCTGGCACGTGGTCTGAACGCACAGTGGACCGACGGCGGCCTGCTGTATTCGCCACCTTTCCGCTAAAAATATAGGCGAAAGGCCCGGTTTATGCCGGGCCTTTCGTCATTCTGATCCACTTACGTTAAGAACGTCTGCCAGCGCGTGGTGCATCCGGGCCAACCGGAGCAACCTGAACAAAGTCTGGCATTGCCCGGGGAGAATATAATGTCATCGATGTCGGATAGCCCGCCACGCGAAAGCTTTCGGCTGAGCCAGCTTATCTACGACACACGCTATCGGTCTTTGACCATCCAAGTCATCACGCTCGCCTTGGTCTGCGCCGGTATTTATTGGCTGGTCTCTAACCTTTTGGCGAACCTTGCCAGTCTTGGACTGCAGCCTGATTTCAGCTTTCTAAGCTCGCGCGCTAGCTACGATATCACATCGAGTATCGGCACATGGCTGGTGGGCTACACCAACGCAGGATCTCACTTTGATGCGGCCCTTGTCGGTCTTTACAACACGTTGCTCGTCGCCTTTCTGGGCATCATTTTGGCAACCATCCTTGGCGTTCTAGCGGGTGTTCTGCGCCTGTCACGCAACTGGTTGGTCAGCCGCCTGATGGCAGTCTATGTCGAAGGCTTCCGCAACGTGCCGTTGCTGCTGTGGATCCTATTAATCTACGCAGTCTTTTCCGAAGCTACCCCGCGCCCCGGCGATTTCCGTGTCGGCGACGATGGCACGGCAACAGCGTCGTTGATCTGGAACAGCATCGCTGTGACCAACCGTGGCACCTATTTGCCAGCGCCAATCTGGGGTGCGAACTCTGGTCTGCTGGTCGCGGTCTTTGTTGCATCGCTGATCGGGGCTTTCGCCTATCGGCGCTATGCGAAAAAGTTGCTGTTTGATACGGGCCGCCTGCTGCCTATGGTCTGGCCGCTGTTTGCGATCGTGATCGTGCCGTCCGTTCTGGCGTTCTTTGTGCTGGGGCGTCCTGTGACGCTAAGCTATCCTGAACTGACCGGTTTCAACTTCAGCGGTGGCTTTCAGTTAAGCAACCAGTTGATGGCCTTGTGGTTGGCCCTGTCGCTTTACACCGGTGCCTTCATCACGGAAATCGTCCGCGCGGGCATTCTGTCTGTGTCCAAAGGTCAGTCAGAGGCCGCAGCCGCCCTGGGCGTGCGTCCGAACCGCGCAATGAGCCTTGTGATCCTGCCGCAGGCGATGCGTGTCATCATTCCGCCGCTGACGTCGCAATACCTGAACCTGACCAAGAACTCGTCCCTCGCCTTGGCCGTTGGCTATGCCGACGTGCGGGCGACGCTGGGTGGCATCACGCTGAACCAGACGGGACGCGCGCTCGAATGTATGTTGCTGCTTGGCCTCGTCTATCTGGCCCTGTCCCTTGCGATTTCGTTCGTCATGAACGTCTTCAATAATTCAATGAAACTAGAGGAGCGTTAAGATGAGCGATACGCACGCACGAACCGCCCCTTACGTCCGCGAGAGCATGATTGCACAGCAGCCGCCACCCCTGAAGGAGGCGGGTGCAGTGAAATGGGTGCGCGAAAACCTGTTCCCGACATGGCTGAATGGCCTGATGACACTGATCGCAATTTACGTCGTCTGGGTCGTCCTAAGCCATCTGGTGCCGTGGTTCGTCAGCCCAACATGGACGGCGACGTCTTTGTCGAACTGCCGTGAAATCTTGGCCGCCAGCGGCGACGCTGCGTCCAAGGCCTGCTGGGGCGTTATCCGTGACCGCTGGGAGCAGTTGTTGTTCGGTTTCTACCCGTCAGAGTTTTACTGGCGTCCCACACTTGCACTGGTCGTGATGTTGCTGGGCCTTGGCCCCGTGCTGTTCGGCAACTTCCCGCGCTGGTTCATGGGCTTTTCGCTCGCGTCGCCTTTCTTGATCTTCTTTCTGATCTGGGGCGGGCCGATCTGGCTGCCAATTGCTGTTGCGCTTGGCTTTGTGCTGGGTGTGGTCGCATTCCGGGCGCTGGTTGGTGTTAACCAGATCGTAGGCGTGATCGCTGCAATCTTGGTGCCGGTGCTGTATTGGTTGTTCGTCATGGGGCCGCTGGTCGATACGCTGGCTTCTATCGCGCCCATCGGCCTTGAATCTGTACGGTCGAACCAACTGGGCGGCTTCCTGCTGTCCGTGGTCATCGGTGTGTCAGCCATCGTGCTATCGCTGCCGCTGGGCATCATCCTTGCCCTTGGCCGTGCGTCCGACCTGTTCATCGTGACCAAGCTGAGCGTTGGTTTCATCGAGATTATCCGCGGCGTGCCGCTGATCGTCTGGCTGTTCACCGCGTCCTTGCTGCTGAACTACTTCCTGCCGCCGGGTACGAACTTTGACCTGACGCTGCGGGTTATCATCATGGTGACGCTGTTCTCTGCCGCCTACATCGCAGAGGTCGTGCGCGGCGGCTTGGCCGCTGTGCCCAAGGGTCAGTACGAGGGTGCCGATTCGCTGGGCCTATCCTATTGGCAGTCCATGCAGCTGATCGTGCTGCCGCAGGCGCTCAAGATCTCGATCCCCGGTATCGTGAACACCTTTATCGGCCTGTTCAAAGATACCACGCTGGTGCTGTTTATTGGTCTGCTTGATCCGCTGGGTCTGACCAATGCAATTCGTGCCAGCACTGACTGGAACGGCGTCTATTGGGAACTGTTCGTCTTTATCGGTGTCCTGTTCTTCATCGCCTGCTTCAGCATGGGCCGTTATTCACTGCACCTGGAGAAGAAACTCCAGCGCGAAAACCGTTAAGGGAGGCATGACAATGTCAGAGGCCGTTCAAGATCGCCAAATCAATCGCAGCGCCATGCAGGTCAGCGATGAAGTTGCCATCGATATCAACAACATGAACAAGTGGTACGGCACGTTCCACGTGCTGCGCGACATCAACCTGACGGTGAACCGCGGCGAGAGGATCGTTATTTGTGGGCCTTCTGGCTCTGGCAAATCGACGCTGATCCGCTGCATCAACCGGTTGGAAGAGCACCAGTCCGGTCAGATCATCGTTGACGGTACGGAGCTGTCGTCGGACCTGAAAAACATCGACAAGATCCGGTCAGAGGTTGGTATGTGCTTTCAGCACTTCAACCTGTTCCCGCATCTGACGATTCTGGAAAACTGCACGCTGGCCCCCATCTGGGTCCGCAAGACGCCCAAGAAGGAAGCCGAAGCAACGGCGATGCATTTCCTTGAGAAGGTGAAGATTCCCGATCAAGCGAATAAGTATCCAGGTCAGCTTTCGGGTGGCCAGCAGCAGCGCGTCGCTATCGCGCGGTCGCTATGCATGAAGCCGCGCATCATGCTGTTTGACGAGCCGACCTCGGCGCTGGACCCAGAAATGATCAAGGAAGTCTTGGACACCATGATCGAGCTGGCGGAAGAGGGCATGACCATGCTTTGCGTGACCCACGAAATGGGCTTTGCGCAGGCTGTGGCGAACCGTGTGATCTTTATGGACCAAGGTCAGATCGTGGAGCAGAACGAGCCGCATGCGTTCTTTAACAACCCGCAATCAGACCGGACGAAACTGTTCCTGAGCCAGATTTTGGGTCACTGACGAAAGCCCGTTCGGAAAAGGGCGGGGGCCAGCCCCCGCACCCCCGAGGTATTTTTGACCAGAAGAATTAAGGACCGCTTGCTGGCTGGCAGGCGGTCCTTATTGTTTTAGATCGGCGGGGATAACGAAGTCGGTGACTGTGCCTTGGCGAATGTCTGACCAGTCGGCGGCATCGAACCGCATGACGGTTGTCGCGGCAGTGGGGTAGTCGTCAAAGCGTTGGTGCTGCGGCGGCAAAAGGGCGAGCTGCTGCGCCGCAAACCCAATGCCTGGGTTATGGGCGCAGATCAGCAAGGTCTTTGCGCTTTGGCGTTTGATAAGCCGCAGGATCGTATCCACAGAGGCATTGTAGAGGGCAGACAGGTACTGCGTCTGATCCGGTTTGTTTAGGCCAGACAAAACGCCCTGCATCGTCTGGCGCGTGCGGGTCGCGTCAGAGGACAAAGCCGCATCTGGCAGGTAGCGATTCTGCCGAAGCCAGGCCCCAATCGCATGTGCATCGCGTGTGCCGCGATCTGTGAGGGTGCGTTCGTGATCCGATGCTATCGGATCGTCCCAGCCGGATTTCGCATGGCGCAGCAGGATCAGTGTAAGGGACACCGATTAGTCCTGCCGCGATTTGACGCGCGATTCCGTGGATCGGATGATCGAACCGGCACCATGTTCGGTAAAGAGTTCAAGCAAGGATGCGTTTGGCAAACGTCCATCAAGGATCACGACGGCGCGCACGCCGTCCTCGATCGCCTTGAGGGCCGTTTCCACCTTTGGGATCATGCCGCCAGCGATAGTGCCGTCGGCGATCATGTCGCGAATCTGGTCGGGGTTGAGTTGGGTCAGGACTTCGCCATTCGCATCCTTGACGCCGGCCACGTCCGTTAGCAGCAACAAGCGGTCAGCCTTTAGGGCACCCGCAATCGCGCCGGCGGCTGTGTCGCCGTTGACGTTAAATGTCTCAAGGAAATCCATGCCGGTCGCCACGGGGGCGACCACGGGAATGATGCCCGCGCCGTAAAGATCGCGTAGCACTTGGACGTTCATTTCGACCGGGCGACCGACAAAGCCGAGTTCTGGATCGTCCACCTCGGCGACCATCAGGTCGTCATCTTTACCGGACAAGCCGACAGCGCGGCCTCCTTCGTCCATGATGGCCTGGACAATGCGCTTGTTCACAAGCCCGGTCAGCACCATTTCGACCACTTCGACAGTCGCTTGATCGGTGACGCGCTTGCCGCGGATGAATTTTGATTCGATGCCCAGTTTGTCGAGCATTTCGTTAATCATCGGGCCGCCGCCGTGGACGACCACGGGGTTCATACCGACTTGTTTCATCAGCACGATGTCGCGGGCAAATTCAGCCATCGCGTTGGCGTCGCCCATCGCGTTGCCGCCAAATTTCACGACGACAACGGCACCGGAATAGCGTTGCAGATAGGGCAGGGCCTCTGACAGCGTGCGCGCTGTGGCGATCCAGTCTCGGTTCATGTCCTGAGTCCTCATGGCTATCCCCCGGGGTGTGTTGCCTAGGGATAGCGGAGCGCGCGCGCCCCCTCAAGCGATGATCGCAAGCGATGTTTAAGCTTCGATAGACGCAATCACAGCGCGCAAGGCGGTGATGCCCTCACCTTTTTCCGAACTGGTCAGGATAAGCTCGGGGTAAGCGGCAGGGTGCTTTGCCATGGCGGCGCGGGTTGCGGCCATGCTGGCGTCAAGCGCGTCGCCTTTGACTTTGTCCACCTTGGTCATCACGACTTGGAACGTCACCGCGGCGCGGTCGAGGAGGGTCATGATTTCTTCGTCCACGGCTTTGGCCCCATGACGCGCATCGATCAGAACAAAGACCCGGCGTAGTGTCGGGCGACCTTGCAGATAGTTTTTTAGCAGGGCCTGCCATTTGGCAACGACGGCGACGGGCGCATTGGCAAAGCCATAGCCCGGAAGGTCGACGACATACAGTTCGCCCGCGGTGAAGAAGTTGATCTCTTGCGTTCGGCCCGGCGTGTTGGACGCGCGGGCAAGGCCCTTGCGACCGGTCAGCGCGTTAATCAACGACGACTTGCCGACGTTCGATCGTCCGGCAAAGCAGACCTCTAACCGGTCGGCAGGGGGCAGGCCGTCCATTGCGACGACACCTTTTAGGAATGTCGTCTCGCCTGCGAACAGCAGGCGACCTTTTTCCAACGCCTCGTCCGAGGGCATTTCAATTTCTGGGAATGGCAGTTGCATCACAGCACCTCTAGTTCGTCGCCAAGGGCGATCCTGCCGCCGGTCATTACGGCTGCATAAACGCCGAAGTCGGTATGAGTCCAGCCATCGCGCAATGCACCAAGCGTATCAGCGTCGCGTAGGCCGGTTTCTGGGCTGGCTGCGGTATGGGCGCAACGGGCAATCCGCTCTTGGATCTGTAGGGTTACCGCGCCAATCCGAATGTCACGGCCAATCCACTCCCACTCGATCCAAGGGGGCAGACCGTCGAGCCAGATATTTCCGCGCCACCGCTCTGGTTCCAGCGGTTTTCCCAGTTGATCCGCCACTGCGGCATGGCTGGCGGTGTTCATAATTGAAACAGAGGGGTATTTCGTGTCCGTCATGCCGCGCTGGCCTGCGGTGACGATAGCCTGCGGCGCAGCGCGGCCCGGTGGCGTCAGGGGCGTGACCCAAGTGATGAATGCGGCGGCGCTTTGCGGATCATCGGGCTGGATTGAAATATCGGGCAGGGCAGGGTGCCGAAGATGCACAGTCTGTGATTCTTCATCCAGCGTGGCCGTCATTGCTGCCAATGCTGGGTTGCGGGTGCCGATCATGAAGGCGTGGCACTCGTCCCAGCCCCCCTGATACCGAGAGGCGCCGGACGTAACCGCCCAGCGCCTGTCGTATGGCATCGTCTGACCCGCAATCAGTGTGATCGCGTCCAGTGCCTGTCGTCCATGACTTTTAATCGGGTGCCGCCACAGTGCGGCGACAGTTCCGGTCACTTGGACTTAGGCTTCTTAGGGCTATTGGCCGCGACCGGTTCACCCTTTTTGCGGCTAAAGGTGGTTCGGATGTTGCCAAACACATCAGGCTTTGCCCCGTGGCTGCGCATGATGATGTACTGCTGCATAAAGGTGATTGTGTTGTTCGTGATCCAGTAAAGAACCAGACCCGACGCAAAGCGACCCAGCATAAACATGAACACCCAAGGCATCCACGCAAAGATCATCTTTTGCGTCGCATCTGCTGGGGCTGGGTTCAGTTTCTGCTGCAGCCACATCGAGACACCCAGCAGGATCGGCAGAACGCCAAGGCTGATGATATGGATCGGCGAGGTGACATCAGGCGTCGCCCATGGGAACAGGCCGAACAGGTTCAGGATGGACGACGGATCGGGTGCGGACAAGTCTTGGATCCAGCTGATCCACGGCGCGTGACGCAGTTCCAGCGTGACGAAGATCACTTTGTACAGCGAGAAGAAAATAGGGATCTGGATCAGGATCGGCAGACAACCCGCGGCGGGGTTCACCTTGTTTTCCTTATACAGCTTCATCATGCCGGTTTGCAGTTGCGATTTATCGTCGCCGGCACGCTCTTTCAGCTTCTCCATCTCTGGCTGAAGTTCCTTCATCTTCGCCATGCTGACGTAGGACTTATAGGCTAGCGGAAGAACGAGGAGTTTGAGGAAGAAGGTCAGCGCGATGATGGCGAAACCCATGTTGCCGATCAGCAGGTTCAGGTGGTGAAGTACCCAGAAAATCGGCTTGGTCAGGAAAAAGAACCAACCCCAGTCGATGCTGTCGACAAAGCCCGTGACGCCAGCCTCTTGGTAGTCACGGATGGTTTCCCATTCCTTAGCACCGGCGAAAAGCTGCGTTGTTACGCTGGCGGTGCCGCCCGGGGCGACGGTCTGCGCGTCCTGCACAGCCTCTGCCTGAAAGATGTCGCGGCCGGGGAAGTATTTGGCGACGGACCGGAAGGGCACAGCCTGGTTCGGGATCAGTGTCGTCATCCAGTAGTGGTCGGTATAGCCGATCCAGCCTGCGGATGTGACGTCCTGCCGTTCCGCATTGGTGCCTTCGCGGTCATCGACCGCGAAATCGAGCATTTTCTTGTACTTAACTTCTTCCAGCGTACCGTCGGTCATGCGGACCAGACCTTCGTGCAGGATAAAGAAGTTCTGCAAGTCAGACGGCATACCTTCTTGGCGCAGCAGGCCGTAGGGGCGCAGGCTGATCTCTTCGGTGCCGGTGTTCTCGACGCTTTGGTCGACGCTGAACATGTATTTGTCATCAACCGAGATTTGGTTGCGGAAGATCTGGCCAGCGCCGTTGTCCCAAACCAGCGTGATTGGCGTGTCCGGGGTCAGCGTCTCTCCGGCTTCAACGGTCCACAGTGTGTCGGGGCCGGGGACGGCATCGGCAGCGATACCTGTCGCAGCGGCCCAGCCGAATGACGCGAAATAGGCGTCCGGCGTGCCGCTGGGGGACAGCAGCGTCACCTCGGGCGAGGTGTCGTCGATTGTCTCGTTGTATTGCGTCAGCTTCAGATCGTCGATCCGGCCACCCAGCAAGGAAATCGTACCCGACAGCTCTGGTGTCTGTACGTTCACGCGCGGGGCGTCGGCTACAGCGGCTGCTTCCGCGTCAGTTGGGGCAGCGATGCCGCCTGTGACAGGATCAGCCGTCGGCACCGTCGTATCCATCTGTTCCTGCGTCGCCTCTAGCGTCGCGGGGGCCTGCACCTCTGGCGGGAACAAGAATGTCCAGACGATGATAACCAGCGTGCTGAGCACAAGTGCCAGGATCAGGTTCTTGTTTTGATCTTCCATGCGTCGCAACCGTCCGTCTGTGAAATCTGGTGGGATTGGTTCAAACCGTGCAGGCCCCAAAGGTCAAGGGGTTTCAGGGTCTTTGTGATTTAGGGCAAGTCCCGTAAAATCGAACAATGCCGTATCAAGCAGATGGCTTGGCCGGGTGTTCATCAGGGATGAGAATATTTTCTGGCGCCGTCCTGGGCTGTTGGTTTCCCAGCCATCCAGCAGGCGTTTGATCTGCTGGCGCTGCAACCCGTCCTGCGATCCACACAGGTCGCAGGGGATAATGGGATAGTTCATCGCTTGGGCGAATTTTTCGCAATCCGCTTCGGCCACATGGGCAAGAGGGCGGTACAGAAACAGATCGCCCTCGTCATTCTTTAGCTTGGGCGGCATCGTGGCCAGCTTGCCACCGTGGAAAAGGTTCAGGAAGAACGTTTCCAAAATGTCATCGCGGTGATGGCCCAGCACAACGGCGGTGCAGCCTTCCTCGCGGGCGATGCGATATAGATTGGCGCGGCGCAGGCGTGAACACATGGTGCAAAGAGTGCGGCCTTGCGGGGTTTTATCCATCACGACGGAATAGGTGTCGCGATATTCGATCCGGTGCGGCACGCCCATTTTCTGCAGAAATTCGGGCAGAACGGTCGCGGGAAAGTTAGGTTGGCCCTGATCGAGGTTGCAGGCAAGAAGCTCTACCGGAAGCAAGCCGCGCCATTGCAATTCGTATAGGATCGCCAGAAGCGTATAGCTGTCCTTGCCGCCTGACAGGCAAACGAGCCACTTGCCGCCGGGCGCGATCATGCCATAGCGGTCAATCGCTTCCCGGGTGTCGCGCACGAGGCGTTTGCGTAATTTCTTGAACGCGACCGTGTCCGGTGCGCCGTGAAACAGCGGATGAATTTCGGTTTCGTCAAGCATGGCATCACCTACTGCGGCAGGGGGCAAAACACTAGTAAAATTGATCGGCAAGGCGATTCCCGTGTCCGGCGACGCCAGCCAATTTTTTGCCTAAGATTTGGTGGCTAGTCAGGCACGTTATCGATGCCGGACCCGCCCCAAGGCTGGCAGCGCCCGATGCGCCGCAAGGTCAGCCATCCGCCCTTTACCGCGCCATGCTTTTCCAGCGCTTCAAGGGCATAGGCCGAGCAGGTCGGATGAAAGCGGCAGCCATGACCAACCCATGGGGACAGCAGCAAGCGATATGCACGCACGGGCACCGCGACAATATACGCCAGCGGCGTCACTGGTGTACCTTCGCAAGGGCGCGGATCAGGTCTGATTGCAATTGCAAAAAGGGCAGCGCACCGGTTGTCTGGGCGCGGCCCACAAGGACGTAGTCCCAGCCGGGGCGGCCATGCACCGGCAGGATCATGCGCGCAATTTCACGCAGACGGCGCTTGGCTCGGTTCCGCGCTACGGCGTTGCCGACCTTTTTAGAGCAGGTATAGCCCACACGCATCAGATCACTGCCGTCGTCGCGCGGACGGCCCTGCAAATGAATGCCGGGCGTGCCTTGTCTGCGACCATGGCTTGCGGCGATAAAATCGCGCCGTTTTGTCAGGACCTGCGGACACACTAAAACCGCCGGTTCGCCCTTGTCAGGCGTATCCGGCGGCGTCATGTCGGTCATCGTCAAGTGACGCGCTTACGCGCTCAGCTTGGCCCGGCCTTTTGCGCGGCGGGCGTTGATGATCTTGCGGCCAGACGGCGTCGCCATACGGGCACGGAAACCGTGACGGTTTTTGCGGACGCGGTTGCTGGGTTGGAACGTGCGCTTCATCGCTTGTCCTCCGGTTCGGGGGCCAAACCCGGGATGGATTCGAGGCCCGTCATTCATTCAGACCTGCCCTTTAAGTGGAGGGCCCTCGCGTGTCAACGGCGCTGCGCGGTAAGTTTTGCTACGGTGTGCAATATATAGTGCAACGAATTGTTACAGTTTAGCCCCTAGAAGCCCGACTTTGGGCTGGTCGGATCAAGGCCGCGTGAGTCGTCTATCCGCCGCCCATCCTGTGCGCCATGTAGGGTGCCAAGGTCCAGCGCCCCTGCGGCAGAAAGAGTGAAGATGTCCGATACGACCGCCGCGAACCCTATTTTGCGCCGCCTACCTTTGATTGTGATCGTCATCGTTGCGGTTCTGGGGGCTTGGTTGCTCCGTGACTATCTCTCGTTCGATGCGCTTAGCCAGAACAGAGAGGCGCTGCTGGCGTTCCGCGATGCCAACTATCTGCTTTGCGTGCTTGGATTTATCGCGGCCTATGCCGTGATCGTGGCGTTCAGTTTGCCCGGTGCGACGATTGCCACACTGACGGGCGGCTTTCTGTTCGGCAGCTTCCCCGCGGCCTTTCCGGTGCTGCCGGGTGCGATTTTTAACGTGACCGGGGCGACGATCGGCGCGATTGCGCTGTTTCTTGCGGCACGCTGGGGGCTTGGACAGTCTTTGGCGAAAAAAATGGATGCCAGTGACGGTGTCGTCAAGCGAATCAAGGACGGCATTGATGATGAAGGCAATCAGTGGTCGATGTTGTTCCTGATCCGGTTGGTTCCGGCTGTGCCATTCTTCGTTGCGAATCTGGTGCCCGCCTTAGTGGGCGTACCGCTTTACCGTTTCGCGGTTACGACCTTTTTCGGAATCATGCCCGGCGCGGTTGTCTATACTTCTGTGGGTGCGGGCCTTGGTGAAGTGTTCGCCCGCGGCGAGACGCCCGATCTGGGCATTATCTTTCAGCCGGCGATTCTGTTGCCAATCCTTGGGCTTTCCCTGCTGGCCGCCCTTCCTCTGATCATCAATGCCCTGCGCGGCAAGAAAGGCCTGTAACATGAGCCGTATTGAAACTGATATTTGCATCATCGGTGCCGGATCCGCTGGCCTGTCTATCGCATCGGGTGCCGCCCAGATGGGCGCGCGCGTTGTCCTGATCGAGGGGCATAAGATGGGCGGGGATTGCCTGAATTACGGCTGTGTTCCGTCAAAGGCGCTGTTGGCGTCGGCCAAGCACGCTCATGCTGGGCTGGATAATCCTGACTTCGGCATCGCGCAGGCTCATCCAGAGGTTAACTACGCAGGTGCCAAGGATCATGTGCGCCGCGTGATTGATGCGATCGCCCCAGTCGATAGTCAGGAACGATTCGAAGGATTTGGTTGCACAGTCATCCGCGAAAACGGACGCTTCATCTCTGAAACAGAAGTGCAGGCCGGCGAGACCATCATCAAGGCCCGCCGTTTCGTTGTCGCCACCGGGTCCGGCCCCTTTGTGCCGCCAATTGATGGCCTCGATAGCGTAACGGTTCACACCAACGAGACGATTTTTGATCTGCGCGAAAAGCCTGACCACCTGCTGGTCGTGGGCGGCGGTCCCATCGGTATGGAGATGGCACAGGCGCATGTGCGACTTGGCTGCAAAGTCACGGTGATCGAAGGCGCCAAGGCGATGGGCAAGGATGACCCTGAAATGGCTGCCATCGTGCTGGACAATCTGCGCAGCGAAGGCATCGAGATTGTCGAAGATGCGCAAGCCAGCCGGATTAGCGGCGGTGATGGCACGATTACAGTGCACACGCCAAAAGGCGACTTCACCGGCTCTCACTTGTTGATGGCCGTGGGCCGCGCTGTGAACGTCGCAAATCTGGGTTTGGATAAAGCCAATGTCGAACATGATCGCAGGGGCCTCAAGGTTGACGACAGCCTGCGTTCTGTCAGCAACAAACGCGTTTATGCTGCGGGGGATGTTGCTGGCGGTCTGCAATTCACTCACGTCGCCGGCTATCACGGCGGACAGCTCGTGCGGTCGCTGGTGCTTGGCCTGCCGTCCAAGGTGCGTACGGACCACATTCCGTGGGTCACCTATACTGACCCAGAGCTCGCGCAGGTCGGGCTGACCGAAGCGCAGGCGCGCGAAGCACATGGCGACAAGCTGACGGTCGTGCGGTCTGAATATTCTCATAATGACCGCGCGAATACAGAGCTTCAGATGCGCGGTCTGATCAAGGTCATGGTTGTCGGTGGCAAGCCTGTGGGTGCGTCGATTGCGGGGCATCTTGCAGGCGAATTGATCGCGCTTTGGGCTATGGCGATTGCCAACAAGATGAAAATGCAGGCTATCAGTAATACCGTTTTACCTTATCCAACCTATATGGAACTGAACAAGCGGGCCGCCGGGGCATATTTCACCCCCAAGCTGTTCGAAAGTGATATGGTCAAACGGATCGTGGGGCTGGTACAGCGCTTCCTTCCCTAACGTCGGAGGTGCAATGCTGAACACTCTCTCAGGTCGCTTCCTGATTCTGACCGTCATCTTCGTGATGCTGGCAGAAATATTTATCTTCGTCCCCTCGGTTGCCCGCTTCCGAGAGGACTATTTGCTGGCTCGTCTGGAACGGGCGCAGATCGCGTCGCTGGCGGTTGAAGCCACCGACATGATCGCGCCCGAGCTAGAGGCAGAGCTGCTGACCAACGCTGGCGTCTTTAACGTCGTGTTGCGGCGCGACGACATGCGGCAGCTGGCGCTGTCCTCTCCAATCCCGGCGGAAATTGCGGCCACCTACGATATGCGCGACCCTTCTGGGCCCGCATTGATTCGGGCGGCCTTGGGCACCCTATGGGATCAGTCGCCGCGGATCATTCGTGTGATCGGCACCCCGGTGCAGGGCGGGGGGCAGCTGATCGAGGTTACGATGGATCAGATGCCGCTGCGCAGCGCGATGATCGAATACGGTCTGAACGTGCTGCTGCTGTCGGCTATCATCTCTGTCATTACGGCCTTTTTGCTGTTCCTCGCGGTGCAAACGTTTTTGGTCCGCCCGATCAAGGGCGTCATCAGTCACATGCAAAATTACGCAGACGCACCAGAGGACGCACGCCGCATCATTGAACCCAGCGCCGGTGTACGAGAGTTGCGCGATGCCGAAAACGCGCTGCAGATGATGCAGACCCAGTTGACGTCGGCTCTGCGCCAGAAGGATCGCCTTGCGCAGTTGGGCGGCGCGGTCGCCAAGGTTAGTCACGACTTGCGAAATATCCTCACGTCGGCGCAGCTGTTCACCGATCGGATCGAAGGCTCTGATGATCCGCTTGTTATTCGCATGGCACCAAAGCTTGTGGGGTCGATCACCCGGGCCGTTCACCTGTGCGAAAGTACGCTCGCCTTTGGCCGCGCGGATGAGCCTTCCCCGCGCCTCGCCCGAGTTGAGCTTGCGCAAATCGTCAACGAGGTCGTCGAGAGTGAACGCCTTGCGGCGGGCGATTACCCCCTGTCCTTCGCCGAGGATATTCCGGCGACCATGAACCTGCGCGCCGATTCAGAGCAGATCTACCGCGTGCTGTCGAACCTTGTGCGCAACGCGCGCCAAGCTGTCACGGCCACAGGCAACCCCGGTGAAATCTGTATCTGCGGCGAAGAGGACGACAGGCTGTGGCGTATCACCGTGTCAGACACTGGCCCGGGCTTGCCGCCAAAAGCGAAAGAGCATTTGTTCCAACCCTTCCAAGGCGGTGTGCGTAAAGGCGGGGCAGGGCTTGGCCTCGTTATTTCTGGCGATCTGGTGCGCGGGCACGGCGGCCGACTGACGCTTTTGCAAAGCGATGCCAATGGCACCACCTTTGAAATCACCCTGCCAAAAGCTGATTTTGCACTTAGTCCAGAAACTGTATGATTATTTTACGTTTTGCGCTTGCATCGGTCTGACGCTGCAGCTAAATCCCACCACAGGCGGATTGGTAGCTCAGTTGGATAGAGTACTTGACTACGAATCAAGGGGTCGGGGGTTCGAATCCTCCCCAGTCCACCAAAAAATGCGTGTGAAGCGACACATAGTTTTGCCCTTAGCGGCAAAAATGTGTCGCTTCACAAAACCTCCCAAAATCGTGTAAATTTTTAGTCCGGTTCATGGCTGTTGCTGTGAAGCGGCACATAGCTCTGTCGTTTGCGGTATAGGTTTTCCATCGTGGCGCTTAGGCTTTCCAAGCCCTGCCATCTGTTGTTTAGCTTCATTCCTCCTGCCCTCAATCGGTGCAGGCCTTCAGGACAGCAGCTTCAACGGCTTGCTTTGAAACCTTACTACGTGGCGAACGCGAATGTGGCCGAGGCGATGCTAATCGATTTGGGAGAACGGCACGCAGCGCAGTGCGGGCACCGCCCTACCTAATGGGGTTGCTCGAGGGGAAGGTTGCGCCTTCACCCTGACTCGGAGCAGTGAAGTCATGCAGACCGCTTGGCGGCCGTTGCCGCAATAGCTGGGCTGGGCTTATTCTAATGCTCTGTACGAGGCGAATAGCGATTTTCGATCCCGCTTAATGTCAGGGATGGGCGGATAGCGGACATTCGCTGCAATCTGCGCGGACGTCTGCTCAGCGGACTTAGTGAGTTTTCGCTGCGCCTGTGTTGATTTCCGGTTCGAATTGACCCTTTTTTCCAAATAGCGTTGACCTGTCTGGCTTATGATAATCTCATGTAAAGGCGACGGAATTAATGACAGCTGGTGGCTCACGACGTTTCGAAAAATTGGGTCAAATTCTCACATAACTCAACAAGCACGATACCCTCGGGCTTCTTTCGCTTGCCAGCCATCTCGTCGTCTTCCTGAAAACGAGATAATTCTATCCCAAAAGGTGGACCACTTCAGTGGGGGCATTTCCGGGTGTGCGCCAAAAGGACCGTGAAGATTAACTTCTATTCCATTTGATGGCACTGATGCAAAGTGTCATGAAGTGTTTGCGCCTACATCGTAGCAGCCCTTACCACGACGCGTGATGGCAGGGTATTAGCCAATGTTTCGAATTCACTTTAGAGGTCGACCTGTTGCGGCAGACACGTCTTAAGCCGCGCGGTGCCGTACGATCCTGAAGCCTACTGCAAAAAATGCCTGAGATCACTGATCCATATCAACCTGTGCCCTGATCCTCCGTGTAAAACTTGGGATCAACTAAAGAGTAATCAGGGGTGGACGGGGTGTCAGGGATCGGAACACATCCGCGGACAAGCAGCGATGACATTTTTCAGTCGTCTTCGCATGCATGGCGGGAAGCCGAGGCCCGTACCGCTGTGCGGATGCTGTCCAATGGTCGGGGGCAGTGCGTGCTGTCGATCCCGGACCTGCGATGCGGGGGGTGCGTCGCCACGATTGAACGTGCCCTGAATGCACGCCCGGATGTCGCATCCGCAAGGGTTAACCTGACCCTGAAGCAGGCGGTTGTGACCTTCGCCAACGCAGACACAGATCCCACTGCAGTTATCTCTGCGCTCGCCCTGCTTGGATATCCGGCAATACCTGCTGACGTGGCGCAATCGGAAGAGGACAATACCGACAACATAGGCCGCGGCCTTTTGCGTGCGATCGCCGTTGCCGGGTTCGGGGCGATGAACATCATGATATTGTCAGTCGCCGTCTGGTCAGGTGCTGCTGGTGAGACGCGAGACACGTTTCACCTGATTTCTGCACTGATCGCCATCCCTGTCGTGGTCTATGCCGGTCAACCGTTCTTCCGCTCCGCATTTCAGGCCTTACGGGTGCGGCGGCTCAACATGGATGTGCCGATCGCTGTTGCTGTCGTGTTGGCTTTGGCGTTGAGCCTGGTTGAGACAATGCGGGGCGGCGAGCAGGCCTTTTTCGACGCCGCCGTGACCTTGCTCTTCTTCCTTCTGTCGGGCCGCTATCTCGATCACCTAATGCGGGAACGTGCGCGCAGTGCGGTCTCCGGGCTCGCACGATTGTCACCACGCGGCGCGATGCTGCGCCAATCCGATGGGACTCCGACATATGTGCCGCTGAGCTCCATTGCCCCCGGTGCGATCATAACGATTGGCCGGGATGAGCGTGTGCCGGTCGATGTGCGGATCACCTCGGGCTTCACGGATCTGGACCGGTCACTTGTGACCGGCGAAGCGATGCCGGTGCCGGCTGGCTTCGGCGATACGCTGGATGCCGGAACGCTGAACCTGACCGGTGCCGTCGAGGCGGAAGTCCTGCGGTCTGCTGACGAGTCATTCCTTGCCCAGATGATACGGATGCAGTCAGATGCCGAGACCGGTCGTGGGACTTATGTGCGGATCGCCGATCGCGCCGCGCGGCTCTATGCGCCGGTCGTGCATCTGCTGGCACTGGTAACATTTATCGGCTGGGTCCTTGCCACAGGCGACTGGCACACCTCGGCCTTTGTTGCGATCAGTGTTCTGATTATCACCTGCCCCTGTGCGCTGGGTCTGGCTGTGCCTGTGGCGCATGTCGTGGCCTCCGGACGCTTGATGCGCATGGGGATTCTGATGAAAGATGGATCCGCGCTGGAGCGGCTGGCTGATATCGACTGCGTGGTTTTCGACAAGACGGGCACGCTGACCATGGGCACGTCAGCGGTCGGTTTCGGCCCGGATGATCCCGCGCTTCGCACCGCAGCCAAGGCTTTGGCTCTAAAGTCGGTCCATCCTGCCGCACGTGCGATTGCTTTGAGTATCGCTGAACTGCCCTGTCAACTGGACGATGCAATCGAAGTGCCGGGGTTCGGCGTGGCTGGTTGCATTGGCGGACGTGCCGTGCGGCTAGGCCGTGCAGACTGGGTCGCAGACATCAGTGTGCACGCTAAAGGCCGAGCAAGTCCCGTCTTCGCCTTTGCGGATGGACCTGCGATGTCATTCGACCTGACAGAGGCACTGCGCCCCGGTGCAGTTGATGCGATCAAGTCATTTGCCGCAGCAGGCATTCCCGTTGCCATGCTTTCTGGCGACATCGCGGCGCGGGCAAACAGCATCGCGAACCAACTGGACATCGCCGACGTGAAGTCGGGTAAAACACCCGCCGATAAGATCGCGGCGCTCAATGCCATGCGCAATAATGGCTTTCGTGCCCTGATGGTCGGTGACGGATTGAACGATGCGGCGGCGCTGGCGGCGGCGCATGTGTCCATGGCACCCTCCAGTGCGTCGGATGCAGGACGGACGGCAGCAGATTTCATTTTCCTGCGTGATGGGCTTGATGCTGTGCCAGCCGCTTGGCGCATGGCCCGCGACACTTCGCGGATCGTGCGGCAGAACTTTGCACTGGCCATCGCCTACAACTGCATTGCGATCCCACTGGCCATGGCCGGTCTGGTGACTCCGCTGATCGCCGCAATCGCGATGTCGGCCTCGTCGCTTCTTGTGATTGGCAATGCTCTCCGGCTGAACCGCGCCGCAAAGCCGGGCCAGACGCCTGTCTCCCGGGTCGGCGGGTCAGAGGTGCCAGCATGACCATTCTTGCTTTCCTGATCCCGATCACGCTGGGCATGGGGGCCGTCGGGTTAGGCGTCTTCTTTTGGTCATTGCGCAGCAATCAGTACGACGACCTGTCAGGCGACGCTGAACGGATCCTCTTCGATGATGACCACCCGCTTCCGGCTGCATCTGCACGCCAGTCCAACACGATCAAGGAGACCGCGCTATGATGTCCAACCTTACCAGCACCGAACGCGCGAGGGCCATGCTGATCACGGGTGCGGGTGTGCTGATCGGCCTTACGATGGCGGCCGTGGGTCGCAACGATCCCATGGGCGCACATGGCTGGATTGTCCTGCTGTTTTGCGGCGTGCTGTTTTTTATCGTGGGCCAGAAGCTTTATGATGCCGAGCCTGTCGAGGACCGCAGCGTATCCTATTACGACGATCCCACGAAGATCGGGATCCTACTTGCACTGTTCTGGGCGGTTGTCGCGATGGGTATGGGCGTGTGGGTCGCGTCGCAGTTGGCCTGGCCGGATTTGCGGTTTGATGCAGCCTGGTCCAGCTTTGGTCGCATCCGCCCGGTGCATACGTCCGGTGTGATCTTCGGCTTTGGCGGCAATGCCCTGATTGCCACATCCTTTCACATCATGCAGCGCACCAGTCGTGCACGGATGCCGGACCAGGTGTCGCCTTGGTTCGTGCTACTGGGGTTCAACCTGTTCTGCGTTGTCGCCGCCAGCGGCTATCTGATCGGCATCACCCAATCCAAAGAATACGCAGAGCCGGAATGGTATGCCGACCTCTGGTTGGTGATCGTATGGGTGGTTTACTTCGTGCTCTACATCCGCACACTCGCCCGCCGGAATGAGCCGCACATCTACGTCGCCAACTGGTATTACCTGTCGTTCATCCTGGTCGTGGCAATCTTGCACGTCGTCAACAATTTGGCGATCCCGGCGTCCTTCTCCGGTGCCAAAAGTTATTCGGCCTTCTCGGGTGTGCAAGATGCGATGGTCCAATGGTGGTATGGGCACAACGCGGTCGCCTTCTTTCTGACCACCGGCTTTCTCGGCATGCTGTATTATTTTCTGCCAAAGCGGGCAGGGCGGCCAATCTATTCCTACCGTTTATCGATCCTGTCGTTCTGGGGCATCGTATTCTTCTATATCTGGGTCGGATCGCACCACCTGCATTACACAGCACTGCCGCAGTGGGTGCAAACGCTGGGTGTCACGTTTTCGGTCATGTTGCTGGTACCGAGCTGGGCGTCGGCGGGCAATGCGCTGATGACCCTCAACGGGGCGTGGCACAAGGTCCGCGACGACGCCACATTGCGCTTCATGATGGTTGCTGCCGTGTTCTACGGGTTGTCGACGTTCGAAGGCTCGTTCATGGCGATCCGCCCGGTCAACGCCCTGTCGCACTATACCGACTGGACTGTCGGTCATGTTCACTCCGGTGCGATGGGGTGGGTCGCCATGATTACGTTCGGATCGATCTATGCGCTAACGCCCGTGCTGTGGCGGCGCGAGACAATGTATTCTTGGAAAGCAGTCGAGTGGCACTTCTGGTTGGCCCTGTCGGGGACGGTTATCTACGTCTTTGCGATGTGGAACAGCGGCATCACCCAAGGCCTGATGTGGCGCACATATACCGAGAGCGGCACATTGCGCTTTTCCTTCGTTGATACGCTGATTGCGATGCATCCCTACTATATCGCGCGAGCCTTTGGCGGGCTGCTGTTCTTTACGGGCGCCTGCATCTGCTTCTGGAACGTCGTCATGACAATCCGGCGCGTGCCACATCACACTCCGGCGATCGACTACCCGACGACCTCGGAAGCAATGGAGCCGGCAGTGCCGGCGGCGGAGTAAGCTCATGTTGAAAACCCTTCTCAAGCCGTTCGCGCGAGTTTTCGAGTTTCAGGCAAAGACCCATTACAAGATGGAACGGCATTCGATGGCGCTGACGGCAGGCATTATCCTCGCCGCCGGTGTCGGTGGATTTGTCGAAATTGCGCCGCTGTTCACCATCGACGACACGGTTGAAGACGTGGCCGACATGCGGGTCTACACGCCGCTGGAGCAGGCTGGGCGGGATATCTACATCCGGGAGGGTTGCTATGCCTGCCATTCCCAGATGATCCGCACGCTGCGCGACGAAGTGGAACGCTACGGTCCCTATTCGCTGGCTGTGGAATCAAAATATGACCACCCAATGCTATGGGGATCAAAGCGGACGGGGCCAGACCTCGCGCGGGTTGGGGACAAGTATTCCGATGACTGGCAGGTGCGTCATCTGATCAACCCGCGCGATTTAGTGCCTCAATCTGTGATGCCACAATACGCTTTTCTACTGGAGACACCGCTGCGCACCGACGACCTGCCGGGCAGGCTCGATGCGCTGCGTATGGTGGGCGTGCCCTACACCGATGACATGATCGCCAACGCGGCCAACGATGCGCTGGGGCAGGCGCGGCCCGATGGGGACCGCGCGAGCGGTGTGCTGGACCGGTATGGTGAGGCGACCGCAGTGCGCGCCTTTGACGGGCAAAACGATCGCCTAACGGAAATGGACGCACTGGTCGCGTATCTTCAGATCCTTGGGAATCTGACCGATGTGGCGCAGAACACCCAGCCGATGGCGGAGGAATAGGCGATGGATATGACCCACGAATGGTATGTCGCACTGTCCAAGTCGTTTGGCTTGTTCTGGCTGCTTGGCCTGTCGGTCGCGATCACGGCCTATGCCTTCTGGCCCTCGCTAGGTGGGCGGTTTGACAAGGCTGCCAACAGTATTCTCGACGATGAGGACGGACCCGCACAGCTCACGTCGACCAAGGCGGAGGACAAGGCATGTCGGTAAAGGATCGCGACCCCCTCACCGGGCACCAGACCACCGGACATGAATGGGACGGAATCACGGAACTGAACACCCGAGTGCCCCGCATCGTGTGGTTCTTCATCATCGTGACACATCTGTTCGCACTGCTCATGTGGATATTGCTACCGACGTGGCCGCTGGTCACGACCTATACAAAAGGCCTTCTTGGTTTCGATCAGCGCGACGTGGTCAAACAGGACATCGAGCTTGCCAATATGACCCGTGCCGACTGGGCAGACCGCATCGCGGCGCATCCCACAGCTGACATCCTGAAAGACCCTGAATTGATGGCCCGGGTGACGGGGACCGCGCACCAGATTTTCGGCGATAACTGCGCCGGCTGTCATGGAACCGATGCGGCCGGTGGTCCTGGGTTTCCCAGCCTCATCGACACTGCCTGGCTTTGGGGGGGTGACACCGATACGATCATGGAGACGCTGCGCGTCGGCATTAATTCGACCCACCTCGACACGCGCTATGCGCAGATGCTGGCTTTTGGTCGGGACGGCATCCTGCCACGTGATGATATCCGGCTCGTCGTCGACTACGTCCAATCCTTGTCTGGTGCCGCCGCACCTGCGGATCGTATCGCTGCGGGAGGAGAGATTTTCGCGAACAACTGCGCGGCTTGTCACGGAGAAAATGGCGACGGCAATACAAATCTCGGCGCACCAAATCTGACCGACGCGTTCTGGATCTATGGTGGCGACGACAAGGCAATGTACGAAACCATTTGGAGTGGGCGGCAAGGCTGGATGCCCTCCTGGGAGGATCGCTTATCCCTGACGGAGCGTAAGATTCTCGCCGTTTACCTGCAACATCTGGGTCAGGCGGCACCAAAATGACGGACATCATCCGCCCGCTCCAGGACAAACAAGAGCGCTTCTGGACGGGCCCGCGCCTGTTTGCAATCGCAGCGACCTCTGCCGTGATGCTCCTGTTTATCGGGGCCAACGCGCATCTGATCGCGGTGTCATTCGCGTCGAAGCCCGATTGTGTTCTGCAACCCGCAAAGGAAGGCGTCGTGGTCTATAGCGCGGCGAAACCATCATGTTGAGCGATCACACCCAAGATAATAACGCGCCGCCGCCGCCCGATAATCCACATGCCGACGACGGCATTCCAAAGATCGTGCCACCGCTGCCACGGGAGAACCGGCGTGCGCGGGAGCTGCCTTGGCGCATGGCGTTTGACTGGCTTCGGGCCGGGTGGTCCGACCTGTGGCATAACCCTTTGCCAAGTCTGCTCTACGGCTTCGGGATCTTTGCCATATCAGCACTTATCGTGTGGGCGTTGTTTCGCTTTAACTACGGCTATGTGCTACTTCCCGCTCTTGCCGGATTCATGGTCATCGGTCCGTTGATCGCGAACGGTCTCTATGAGAAAAGCCGCCGTCTCGAGATGGATGCGACGACCAGTTACGTCGAAATGATCTTCGTCAAACCACGGTCAGGCTATCAGGCCTTGTTCATGGGCGTCCTGCTGCTGTGTCTATTTCTCCTCTGGATGCGCGCGGCGGTTCTGATCTGGGCATTGTTCTTTGGCATCGTGCCATTTCCCGGAACGGATCATATCGTGCCGATGCTGTTCATGACACCAACCGGCTGGGCTGTCCTGTTCGTGGGCAGCGCTGTCGGTGCACTCTTTGCGGCATTCTCCTTTGCCATCAGCGTCTTTGCGGTACCGATGCTGCTGACCGAACGGACCGATGCCATGTCCGCTTTGGGGACCAGTATGGCGATGGTGTGGAGCAACCTGCCTGTCATGCTGGCGTGGGGGGCCATTGTCCTCGTGTTGTTCCTGCTATCAATGCTGACGGGATTCCTGGGTTTGATCCTGATCTTTCCACTTTTGGGACACGCCACATGGCATGCGTATCGTGCCATCCGCGGCGAGATCGCTCCCGACGGCAACGCCGAACGCATGTTTGTGCGCCCGTCATGAGAGTGGCACACCGAAGCACTTCAGCAGTTTGCGGCGACGACACCGCGCGTGGTCATTGGGAGAAAAAGACATGCTGATCGAGGGATTGTTGCAGGCGGCATCGGAGCAGCTCGTCACCATCCGTGATGACGCCAAACTGATCGAAGCGGCCAAGCTTTTGAGCGCACACACCGACCTTGTGGTCGTGTGCGACGGTGACGGTATCTTGCGAGGTGTTGTCACGAAAACGGATGTCGTGAGGCAGATTAGCACCTGCCAGGGCGCGACCTGCATGTGCCCCGTCGCGACCGTGATGACATGCGATGTGGCACTGTGTCGGGGGGCCGATCAATTAAAAGTCGTGTCCGAACTGATGAAGCAGCGACATCTCAAGAATATCCCGGCGGTGGATGCGGACAACCGGCCTATCGGCGTGCTCACCGCCCGGATCATTCTCCGGTCCCTTTTAGGTGACGCCGAATATGAGGAAACTCAGATGATCGATTTCGTGAAAGGTATTGGCTATCGGTGATCTGCATCCAAACCCCTTTCAGCAGTAAGCACTCCGTTGCTACCGCGGTGATTTAGCCTTGATACGCAGCACGAGGTCAGTGTCGTCCACGAAGTCGTCAAGGAATTCATGCCATGTTCTGGTGTTGAGGCGGGCGGCTTTGATTAGATCG
>Ga0163215_100224_pt1 | contig 138845 bp, 127 predicted proteins | sample SynspAceP_FD_185934 | JGI IMG/M metagenome (GOLD analysis project Ga0163215, IMG submission 185934) | Saline lake microbial communities from Ace Lake in Antarctica - Synechococcus sp. Ace-P (Hybrid Assembly) | ecosystem: Environmental > Aquatic > Non-marine Saline and Alkaline > Saline | place...
GAGATTTCGATGCCGGCGATCGTGATGGGGGCGGGCGATTCGGGTTCTTGCTTGCTCATTGGCGATAGAGAGCGCGAAATCGCCTGTCCGTGTAAAGATCAATCCAGACGGATTATTGAGCAGTTACCCGTTGGGCGTGTAATGCATCTCGAACAACAGCTTACATCCGGCTTTGATTTCGATCGCCAGGCCGTCGGTCAACTGGAGGGGCGGAGTTCCCGGAGCGTAGCCTGCCAGCACCTGACGAGAATCTCTTCGGTTTCCGCCTGGGGGAATCACATAAACTAGAATGTGATGCACAACACTGCGACGGTCCGGTCGGGCTTCGGCTTGGACAATGTACCTGTCTTCGTCCCAGCCCGGATCGACCACGAACCGCTGATAGTCGACGATTCCTTCGGCCGGCACGCGAAACGCTTTGTCGTCCATGGCGATGACTTGATCGGGCAGTTCGATCTGCCAGCCCTCAGTGAACTCCGGTGCGGCGGGCAGGTCGCGGGGATCGCCCTCGGGCATACCGTTATCCACCCATGTCTCGATCGCGGTTCGTTCTTTGGATGTCAAACGCGAGTCGTTGGCGAAATCGCCGTGGGCCGGATCGGCAAACCAAGGCGGCATTCGATTCTCGGCGATCACTTCCAGGATTGTGTCTTCCCATCCCAGCACATCGTCGTAGCTACCCAAAGTGAACGGAGCGATCTCGCCGACGCGGTGGCAACCAACACAACTCGCATTGAAGATCGGCGCGATGTCTTTGTTGTAGGTCACATCGCCCGATGGTTCGATCGCTTTGACTCGACCGATATAACAACCCACAGCGTCGGTGGTCGGTATGGATACCGGCTTGCCGGCCAACAGTTCGTCAATCGCTACTGTCAACTCAGGCTTCGCTTGCCGCTCGCGAGAGTACCCGACGCCGTACTGATCATCGATTCGGCCGTGGTACCGCACGATGCGTTGGCTGTCGATCAAGTAAACCTCGGGTGTCCGGTGGGCTCCCATCGCGTCAGCGACCTTGTTGCCTGGGTCTTTCAGCATCGGGAAGTTGATTTCGTGACGATGCACGAAAGCCGCAACCTCCGTCAAACTGTCTTGAGTGTTCGAGTTGATGCCGATGATCTGAACGCCCAAATCACGATAGCTTTCTTGGATCGCGCTGAGCCGAGGCCCGTACAGTTTCGCCAACGGGCATTCCGATCCTAAAAAGACGATCGCGACGGCTTGCTCGGAATCAAAGTCCGACAGCGAAACGGATTTGCCATAGGAATTGCTGAGCGTAAAGTCGTCAACAACCGACCCAATCGGCGAAATGTCATCCAGAGAGACGTTGTCCGCAACGCCATGTCTGGTAAACGGAATTAAAAGAGCCAACAACAGGACTGTTCGCAGCGACATAGGTATCTCGAGTCAAAAGCGGGAAAGATCGCGTAGGAAATGAGGTTTCGCCAATTTCCTCGCGTTCCAGCCGCAACGAAATCGTTACATGATATTATCACCATCCACCGCTTCTCAGCCAGACCCAAAACACGCTACATCGAGTATCAATTCGTAACAATCGATCGAAAGCCTAAGGGTAAATCAGAAATCGAGGAGAACTGGTTGGGAACACTACACCTGTGCTCAGACTCGGGCTTCGGGATTGCAAGCACTTCGCATGGAGTCAGATTTGGGATCGGCGAATGGCTGACCCCCGAACCCCGGGTGGATTCCGAGCTGTTTGCGGAGGAACGTTCTGCAATCGATCAGCGAAGCCGATCTCGGGAATTCAGCGGGTCATCGAAAAACTTGACGGACGAACGAAAAGACCGATCCGGCTGAGCAAAATCTCGTTCTTGCCCGGTTGTTCGACGAGTCGATCACACTGCCCGCAGCGACACCCGGCGTGGCGATAGAGGACAACACGATACACGCCGTCAATGATGTCTTCCTGAAGATGGTGCGACGGCTCTGTGCAGCTCAGGACGTTGACTGGTCCTTGGCAATGCGGACATTGACGTGGAGCAGGTACATCCACGGCTCAGTCATGGTGGGTGGGCATCGGACGAAACCAACCGGGATGCCCGTTGGGCGCTTCCCGCTTTCCTTTGGGCTTCTCCGGTTCAGGATCAGGTTCCGGAGTCGCGTCGGCTTGCTTTTGTTGATTGGTCGCAAACTTGTTTTGACGTTCAAGCTTGAGTTCGAGTTTGACCTGCTCGAGTTCGGCGGAGAGTTTCTGATTCTCTTGGTAACGAACACGATTTCGTGCCCTCTCAGTGTCGATGGAGCCATGCAACTGCTGCAGGAGGGGTTGGTTTTCGTTTCCTCGAAGAACCAGCATCGCGATCGCCGCGCCGCCGACGTGCGGACAATGGCCAACGCTGGGGCAGGGATCGCTTGGCCGGGGGTAGAATTGATATGACATAGGGCTTTCTTCCGTGATTCACGCAATCTACCCTCAATCGAGGAAAACCCCCAAGCCCAATTCCATCAGTTTCTGTCACCCGGGGACTAAACTGTTACGTTCAATCCAGCGTTTCCGATGGTCGAAGTTCTTCCCTGAGATCGGGTCATCTCCCATCAGAAAACAGCGTCTGACCGTGCGGCTAAAGACATGCGCCACGGCAACTTTGTTGGGATCAAAAAAACTTCCGCTCGACTCATCCGGGCCATCACTCACCTCTTTAGTTTCCAACACGGAAAACTCAACCAAATCATCACTACCCCTCGAGAGTGGAACTCAACACCAGTCAAATAGCTGTGTCCCTGTGATTTCCCGCATCGGTGTCTCGACCGCGGTCGAGAAAAACGGGTTAGCATCAACACTCCGGTTTCATCGCCCGGACGTTTCGCAGCTAAGCGCCGTTGCGATGAATCAATTCCGACGCTTGGCGACTTGCTTCGTTCTTGAACACCGGATCGGGCCTTAGGGCACAGAATTCCGTCTGAATTATTTGACAAGCTTATCACCGAGCGCACTTCGACTACCGTCTGGTGGTACGATAGCGGCAATCAACCCTCGAACTTTCCCCAAAGGAACAATCGTATGACACGCGTTTTTTTAATGTCGACCTTCGCGACGGTGATCAGTGCCGTTCTTTGCTGTTGCACACCTGCCTCGGCCGCGGACGAATACGATTACGACCTCGTTCATTCTTCCGTCAGCTTTAAGGCCCGGCATCTCGACATCAGTTGGATTCATGGTCGGTTCAATGAAGTCTCGGGCAAATTTTCGCTCGACCGCGAAGACGCTTCCAAGTCGACGTTTTCCCTGACAATCAAGACCGATAGTGTGGATACAGCTAACGAAGGACGCGACAAACACTTGCGCCAACCTGACTACTTCGACACGAAGCAGTTTCCCACGATCGAGTTCAAAAGCGTAAGCACGAAGGCCATCGACGGAGGGTACGAAGTGACGGGCGATTTCACGATGCACGGCACGACGAATGAGATCACGTTGGTCTTGATGGGCGGCAAGGAACATTCGTTTAAAGGCGTCAAACGGGTCGCGTTTTCGACCGAACTTGCACTAAAACGAAGTGATTACGGGTTCGACAAAAACGCGATCGGCCCGATCGGAGACAAGGCGCTGATCATGATTGATTGTGAAGGTGTTCAAAAATAGCTGATGCCCGAACCGCTGCTATACATGAAGGCGATGGGAGTTGCGGGGATCGCCAGCACGGCTTTTGTGCTCGCGATTTGCTTATTGCGACGGTCAGTCAACACGAATTGGCTGAACACAGCGTGCGTCGTCGGAATTGGCGTGGGCCTGACTATCGGCTACGCCTTGTTATCGCTCAACTTGTCGTGGCCACCGACCAGCGGTCTCGATCGGTTATTGACGATCGTTGTTCCAGTAACGCTGGGCATCGAGCTGATTGTGGGATTCGGTCGTGTGCCACGCGCCGTCGCATGGGTGCTGCGTGTCGGTTTGTCATTGGCGATACCGCGAATCCTGCTTCACAACTCAGTTTATTTGAGCGGCGCGGGCGACTGGACGTTGTGGCAAACCAGTATCACCATCGTGGGCTCTGGCGTTTTATTGGCACTCGTGTGGAGTCTGCTTTGCTGCTTGTCTCAGCGGAGCGGTGGAATCTCGATTCCATTTGCGATCTGCCTGGCGATTCAGTGCGCCGGCATCTCAGTGATGTTGGCGGGCTACATCAAGGGAGGCGCTGCAGCGATCCCGTTGGTTGCGGCTTTGATGGGCGCATCGCTCGCCGTGCGTGCGTTCACAAAATATGCGAGCGGACCGGTCGACGTTCACTCACCTGAAAAATTTGTCGTACCGGCGATCGTGAGCGTTGGGGTGGTTGGTTTGTTTAGCCTGCTGTTCATTGGACGATTCTTTGGCGAGATTTCGACGGTGCCAGTGCTCGCCATCTTGACCACGCCACTACTGTGTTGGCTGAGCGAAATATCGCAGGTGCGAAATCGAAAACCGTGGTTCGTAGCGGCGTTCCGATTAATCCTAGTCGCGATTCCGTTGGTGGTCGTGTTAGTTGCTGCCAAGCAAGAATTTGACCGCGAAATGGCACCGTTGTTGGGACAAGAAATGAAAGAGCACAAATACCGAGGGCCGGGGGTCAATGGCACTGTTGAATTTCCGTTCGGTTCCATCGCAGTGCCATCCGGCTTGCGGCGATTCGGGCACATCAGCAACCACCGACGAGCCACTTCCTCGTCGTCCCACGTCGCCACAACAGTTGATCCGGCGGAAGCGTGCGCCGGAGATTTTCAAGGCATGACTCTCGTGTCCAACGAGATTGGTGCCTGAGTAGGGATGCTGGTGGACTACGTAAGCCGGAAGAAACGCAGTCGAGCTCTGCAGAGGTGCCACTCGACAAGGGAGATCTCGGTCGCCAGCGTCTTCCTGCAAAAGCGGTACGCCCATGGTGCCGACGGTCCTCGGCGGATTTCGGTGGATTTCGATTCGCCGAGGACGATTTTTCATCAAATCATGGGACACTGCAGCCATGCCTTGAAATACCTCGATCCTGGGGTCGGCGCACGCTTCCGTCGGATGAACCCGATTTGAGAAGAACGCATAGGGACGAAGAACGCATAGGGACAGAGCACTTTTTCGGGTGGTGCAAATGCACCTTTTTTGAGCCAGACCGGAGTTCAGGGGCTTGCCGTCGCTTCAGGAGACGGCTCGACTGTCCCGAAGCTCGCTAAACACCCGAAAAGATGCTCTGTCCCCAGGCTTCCTTCCCGCAAGCACGAACATCATGGACAGCCAGGACGATTGACCGACTCAGCCGCGACTACGAGATCGTTTTCGTCGTTGCTACCGGCAATATTCTGCCACCGAAGATTCTGGATGCCTTGCGGTCAGGTCAGGAATACCCGACTTACCTCTGCGATGAAGATTCACGCATTCTGGATCCGGGACATGCGGCTCTGGCATTGAGCGTTGGTTCAATCGCTAGCGGAATACTCGTGGCAAACTTGCCCGACACGACGCTCGCATTGGAATTCGAGCCATCACCATTGACTCGTTCGGGACCTGGAATTAAGGGCGAAACGAAACCGGATGTCGTTGAAATCGGCGGCAATTTGGTCAGTGACGTGGGCCGAACTTCGGTTCGAGGCAACCCCGCATCCAATGTGGTGATGGCCAGTCACCAGCTCACTCCCGCTGCGGCTCGTAGCTTTGGAACCAGCTTGGCGGCACCACGTGTCGCGAACAAGTTGGCGGGCATCCTGAACGAACTTAGCCTGCTGGAGCTTGATCAAATCAGTGCCCCGTTGTTGAAGGCGTTCCTGGTCAACTCCGCCGGATATCGCGGTAGCCTCGATCGTATCGTGGATGACTTGGATGCCGTCGGCAAAAAGAAATGGCTTGATGTACTCGGTTACGGATTTCCAGATGCTTCGCGAGCGACCGAATGCGACGACTACTCGATGTTGCTATTCCATCAGGGATCGATTGAGCCTGACAAAGTAGCCTTCTTCGACGTCCCGATCCCAGCCAGCCTCTCGCAATCGACCGCAAAGAAAAGGTTGTCGGTCACCGTCGTTCATTACCCCGAGGTTCAAAGATGGGGATTGGAAAGCTCTTTTGGTGCTGACCTGAAGTGGCGGATGTTTCGAGGTAACGTGGATCGTGAAGCGGTCGTTGATGCCATGTTCGCATCGAGCGACGAAGAAGGCACCGCCGCGGAATCAGCCGAGATTGAACTGCCCAATGAAGTTGCGTTCGACCACAAAATCACGCGACGTTCCCGAGGAACGGTCCAACACGATTGGCACGAGTGGTCAAAACATCGCGACGAATACAGCGACAGTCATTACACACTCGCCCTTGCCAGCCACAAACGCTGGGGCCGAGCCGTTGAACCAGTTCCCTTCGCGGTTGTCATTCGGATTGAGGAGATCGGAGCCACCATTCCAATTTATACCGAAATTGCGAATGCCATCGATGTCCTCGTGAAAACGCAAACGCGTACGATGGCCTAAACGACCTCCGTTCCATTTGTTTTCCCGCAGATCCGGGTCGACATCGAAAGCAATGACGCTCTCTGCCTTCGGCTACGGTAGTACCTGCCACAACGAAGAAAAGGGGTCAGGACCGAATGGCGTTGTTCCGTGTTTTGCAGGGTCGATCGATAATTCCTGAAAAATTACGCCGCACTCATGCTCAGGAACTTTTTGAATAATTGACGTGACTGAGTCAATAACGCCAGTACCTTGGGACGACGTTTGTTGACCCGAGGCTCAATGCGATCCGGGCGATTACCCACCACGCGATTAATCAGCATGTTCAGGCACAGAGAGACCATGGAGGTCCTTACGGTTCGCGACGACCACAGACGCCAGTTGGTGGCCAACACTTGGTGAGTTTGTGAAAAACTCATGCTACGGCAATCTCGATTGTTGACGATTGAGCTTTATAACATTTTGAAGCGGATCAGATTGTACGTCAGCAGTCCGGCCCAAAGTTCTAAAAAAACTCCCGCCGGGTCTTTGTTACGAAGATGCTCCAGGCCGAGTGTTACCTTCAGTGATTTGATATCCAATTCAACATACCATCGAGATCGATATACCTCGCCCAGCCAATGACGACTATGCATCGTCGGATCAAGAAAGGTTGTCGCAACCGTAAATCCTTTTGTTCGGAAACCTGCTTGTTCAGCCTCAATGTCTGAAAGCCTTACTATTAGCTCGGTTGGCATCTCTTGATACTCTTCAATCGACATCCAACAAGGCCTTTAAGGAAGCGACCAAGTTACCAGCCGTTCATGCTCATTGATCTCAATACATTAAGCTGGGTGATCGTCCCGCAAATGGTGATTCTTCATAACAAGATCAACTGAACGCTTCTTGCAATCAGCAATCATCCAGTAACTGCAATGATAGCAATCCGCTAGTAGTACGTCGCCAGATCGCAGGTGGTCCGATAGCTTTCGCATCAAGGCGGTTTCACCGGTTTCCTTGCCGCAATACGGGGCAATTTCGAGATCGGCCAATAGCCCGGTGGTCAGTGAAGTGATCGCAACGCATCGAATGAGCGGGAACCCAAGTCCCTCTTCCTGACTGGGGTTTTGTGGGTAGACTTCTTGATTTCTTGGCGTGTCAGAAGCATCGACGATAAAACCATCGACCATCAAAATTCGACCGTTCGTTGGCATCTTGCGAACCTCCGCGATGCCCCGTGGAACGAGCCGATCTTCGGCGAGCTCCTCAAGTAGAGGTGCCGATAGACTATCTAACTTCTGCAAAGCCAACTCGGTGCGTTTGGGAAGCCGACAACTCATTTGCCGCAAGGCTTCTGATGAAAGCTTCGCTTTCGCTCGACAGTATCTAGAACCACTGGCGTCGACGATCCGCCCGGCAATCGTTTCCCAAATCGATGCAGCTCGGGCAGCCGCAGTGTCACATGATCTTTGAGTTCCTTCATAGAGGAACTGAGACACCAAACACCACAAGGTAAACGCGGGCGTGTAGATGGCGTCAGATTCTTGTCCGAAGCACACCCCGGCAGACTCCAGTGGTTCTTCAAATAGATCGTTTTGAATGATCTCGTTGAGCGGAACCGAACTGTCTTGCGCAAGCGCTCGTCGAAAGAGGGTGAAACCGTTTCCGGACTTTGATAGAATCGACATGAACCTTCCCTGGCCAAAACTGTTGAACCAATAACCAGGGAAGGTCACGCCGACGTGAATTATACGGTCAGAGAATATTTCGCCCCATCCTTTATTTTGCCGAAGCGTGAAGTATCTGAAAATTTCCAAACGCGAAGGAACGCGTTCATGTCTGCTGCGCTGACATCGAAATCTCACACAAAACACGGGACAACGCCATTCGGGCCTGACCCCTTTTCTTCGTCGCTTTGCATTCGAGATGCATCGCCAAGATGCGATAGCAAGGGATTGCACCCAGCCGATACGCGGTAGCGAAAAAGATGACGTATGCTTTCAACGAGGACGATTTTTGCGTCCTCCATTGGCCACTCAACCGTCATTATTGTCAAAAACCGCCGTGTCGAACCAACTCTCCACGCAGGCCAAGCAATCTTTTCAAGTCGTGGCGTTATTCGCGACGGTATTGGTCGTCGGGATTCACTACAAATCCGCCGTGCCGAATCACTCCGATCCGGGCCTCGCGAGTCTGAACGAACTCGCGCAGGAATTTTTGCTCGGCGGCATCGCTCGAGTGGCGGTTCCTGTTTTTGCGTTCGCCGCCGGATTGTTCTATTTCTTGAGTGACGATGGAACGCTCGCGACCTATCGAAAGAAACTGAGGCAACGCTGCCGAACATTATTGCTGCCGTACCTGATCGTCGGTTCGGTCGCGATGTTGTTTTGGGCGGTCGTTCGTGTTTTCGAGGGCAAACCGTTCGGCATGGAGGTGGGCGAGTTTTTTGGCACTTGGCTGTTCCGCCCGCCCGCCGAACAGCTTTGGTTTCTACGCGATCTCATGGTGTTGGTTCTGATCGCACCAGCGATCGGTTTCTTGTGTCGTCATCGAGTGTTGCGATTCGGTTTGATCGCGTTGGTTGGCGGTGCTTGGATTGGCAATCAACAATTTGCACCGATCGTGATGGGCTGGCACGCCTTGCATTTAGAGACGTTGTTGTTTTTCGTTCTCGGCTGTGTGGCTGCCGCTCATCCCGTTTGGATCGAGCGAGCCGGACAGGTTTCGACGTCGACCTTATCCGGCGTCGTGCTCGTTTGGTTTGCGTTGGTGGCGACGCGTGTGGGACTGCGGCCGAATTTTGATATTTGGTATAACAACGAATTCGGAGTCGTTGATTTGATTTTGCATCAAACGTCGATCCTTGTCGGCGGTGTTTGTTTGTTCGGGCTCGCGTGGCGAATGCGTTTTGATTTCTGGATACAACTCTCCGGCGCTTCTTTCTTCGTTTACTTGGTCCACGAGTTCCCTTTGCGGGCGGTGGTCGCGCGGGTAGCTGGGCGAGTTTGCGAGCCAAGCACCTCGTGTTGGATCGTGGCGCCCGTGGTCATTGTTGGATGTTATGCCGCCGCCGTAGTGATGAGTCGGTTGTGTCCGAGCGTGTTTGCGATCATAACGGGCGGACGTGGACCGACGGTCGCGTTGCCTCGAATCAAAGCAATTACGGAGAACGCATAGGGAACGCATAGGGACAGAGTACTTTTTCGGGTGGTGTGAATGCACCTATTTTGAGCTAGGCCGGAGTTCAGGGGCTTGCCGTCGCTTCAGAAGACGGCTCGACTGTCCCAAAGCTCGCTAAACACCCGGGAAAATGCTCTGTCCCTAGGCTTTCCTCAGGCTTCCCTTCTGCGCCTTGTGTTGACTCGGCCAACGTGCGTTCGTATTCCTCGAGCTCGGATTCGCTGGCGGAATCCGACAACATAGCAGCCGTGGTTCGTCATTGAGGGAATAGGTGCTGTTGACCACTCTCTGGTTTATCGACGCCGTTCGTCACCTTTCCAGCTTCGAGACCCTCGACAAAGGCTTCGATGTCGTTCTCGTATGGAAACCAGCATAACATCAATTGGACCTGCTGATCGTCGTGTTTTGCGATGAACCCTTCGCCTTGCTTTTGAATGTCTCTGAAGATCGTGTGCTATTCCCGCTCCTTCAAGATGGCGTTGGACTCATTCATCGGTTCGATGTGCTCAATCCGAAGCTTGAAAGGGCAGCCCGACTGCAGCTGGCTCCGCCTTCTTTGAACATTCACCGACAGACCAATTTTGACGAAGCGTCTACCGAGAAACTCGCATGTGATGGAATAAACTCCAGCGTTCGCCATGGTTGTGCCTCTGTTGACGGTCCAATGCTCAAATCCTCGAAAATGGTTTGCCGCCTTACGAGGTCAACTCTCAGCTGAGTATTCTGACCGCATGGGCCAACTGCTGCATGACTCGAGAACTGTAACTCGCCAAAAATTCTGCTAAAGTAAGTTAACGTCCCAGGGAACTTGGGATGACCTTCGGTCCGTAGTCGACTGAACAACATCAACCGTGGAGCGAACTTAGTCCTCAGTTGATCGGCGGAAGTGAATCGACAAAGTTGAATCACGGAACCATCGATTGCTATCGACTTTTTACTTTATATGAACACTTACAACAAACTTGTCTTGATCTCTGTCAGCTTCTGCTGGTTAAGCGTAGCGTACGGTCAGGACGCCGATTGGCCAGATTATCTTGGGGGAAAGGAGCGTGATCTGTATTCGTCGCTCGACCAGATCAACCGTGGCAACGTCTCCGGGCTGAAAGTCGCTTGGACATTCGAGACCGGGAATGAGGCCGAGTATCAAGCGAACAACTTGATTCTAGGCGGCGTGCTCTACACGCCGACCGCGACGCGCAAGGTGATCGCGCTCGACGCCGCCACAGGCAACGAACTTTGGCAATGGGATCCTGCGAACGAGCACACTGGCGCCGGTAGCCCACGGCAACGAGGGCTGGTCCATTGGGCCAGCGAAACCGGTGGGGAGCAGCGTTTATTCACAGGCGTAAACGGCTTCCTGTTCGCCATCGACTCGAAGACTGGCGAGACCATCCGTGAATTCGGCCAGAACGGCTCGATCGATCTTGGCTCAGGCCTCAACACGCCGGGCGTTACCTACAAAGACCTGTTGATTGTTGGCGGACTTGGCGGAAAGGGATCACTTCGAGCTTTCGATGTCAGAACTGGCGAGCAACGTTGGATCTTTCACTTGATTCCACGTCCTGGCGAGGTGGGCTACGACACCTGGCCCGAGAACGCTTATGAAACGGCGACCGGTTTAATGCCTTGGAGCGGACAATCGCTGGATGAAAAACGTGGCATCGTTTACACCGCGACCAAGACGGCTGAGCCGGATTTCTATGGAGGTGAACGACATGGCAGTAACTTGTTCGCCAACAGCATCGTCGCGCTCAACGCCGCTACCGGAGAGCGGATCTGGCATTTTCAGATCGTGCATCACGATCTACTGGACAAGGACTTGCCCTGCGCGCCGGTTCTGCTCAGCGTCAATCACGATGGAAAGCAGATTGATGCGGTCGCGCAGGGGACCAAACACGGTTTGCTTTTCGTGTTCGACCGCGTCACAGGTGAGCCACTCTGGCCGATCGAAGAGCGACCGGTCCCTCAGTCCGATTTAATCGGCGAGCAGACTTGGCCGACTCAGCCGTTCCCTACCAAGCCTCAGCCGTTGATGCGGCAGGCCTACACTGAAGAGGATGCATCGAACATTTCGCCAGAAGCTCATCAGACGACTTTGGACCGGATTCTTGCCGCGCCCAACTTCGGGCCTTTTCCTGCGCCAAGCCTGAAAGAGACGGTGATGTTTCCCGGATTCGATGGCGGCATGGAGTGGGGTGGCGGAGCCGCTGACCCCGAGGGGATCTATTACGTTAACGTTAACGAGATGCCATGGCTGCTGCAAATGATCGAGACCCGTCATGCCGATGGCTCTCAACTGGCGACGGGAGAACGCGATTACATGCTCTATTGCGGCGTGTGTCATGGCCTGGATCTCAAGGGCAACGTTGAGCTGAAGTTCCCGTCGCTGGCCGACATTGACAAACGAAAGACGCGTGCCGAGATCGAGCAAATGACGCGGCAAGGTCGTGGGCGTATGCCCTCTTACGACACGATGCCGGAGGAAAAACGCGTGGCAATCCTCGATTATGTGCTCAGTCAAGGCGTGCTACCCAGCGAGGCTGGTGGCGAGGCAAAGCCGGCCGCGATGGATGCTGACCAAAGACCAGCCTACGCCTTCGGAGGATTCCGTCGCTGGTTGGATGATGAAGGCTACCCTGCGATCAAGCCACCGTGGGGCACACTGAATGCTGTTGATCTGAACACAGGCGAAATCAAATGGAAAGTTGCATTGGGCGAGTATCCCGAACTGACTGCGCGAGGAATTCCGCCGACGGGCACTGAGAACTACGGCGGCCCGCTGGTGACGGCCGGAGGTTTGATCTTCATCGGAGCGACTGCGGACGAAACCTTCCGCGCCTTCGACAAGGAGACCGGCGATCTTCTGTGGAAAGCCAAGCTGCCGTTCGGAGGTAACGCTAGTCCAAGCACCTACATGGTGAGCGGACGACAATACGTCGTCATCTCGGCGGGCGGCGGCAAAAGCGGACGACCCCATGGCGGAACTCTCGTCGCCTTTGTTTTGCCAAATTGAAAACGAGCCGGAGACTGCACTGACGATCGCAGTCGCGCCACAATCGTATCAGCATCAACAACTTTCAGGCGTGATCCCCAACTGTTTGCCTTACACTTCGATCCAATCGAACCGTTCTGTGTTCGGCTCAACGCCTGGCTCCGAATCGAGACGAAAATATTCATCGAGTCGTTCGACTGGGCATTCGCAGATTTCTTCTAGCGGACAAGCGGTGCCGTACGGTGGGCCAATGTCCCAGTGAAATTCGGTGAATAAATACCTGCGGTGCATCTTGTGTCGAATACCCACGAAGCCGCGTTCTTTCTCGCGAGAGACGCCAAGCTTTAGGTTGCGAGCAAAGACACGGTACAACCCACCCTGGCGGCAATCGTCGATTGAAATTCGATCTGGATGATCTTTCATGCGTCACGCCATGTCAAATTCGTTTGCTTGGACGATTGGGAAGTTGGGCTGATAGGATGAAAACAGCCAGCGCGTCGCGGCGGGTTGATCTAACCGTCTTGAATCCTGCGATCGTTTAAAGGGAAACTACAGATATCGTTTTGTGGCGGCACCGACGCCGTCGGCTAAGCACATCGCCACAATTGATTCGGTGCAACCACGTCGCAGCGTCTCTCTGAGAGGCTGGAAATTGCGAGTCTCAGAGAGACTCGCCTACGTGAGGTTTTGCCGAACCTTTTCCGCCGATGTGCTTAGCAGTTGGGTGAAGAACAAACCAAATACGGTTCATCCGGCGGAAGCGTGCGTCGGAGGTTTTCAAGGCATGACTCCAGTGTCCAACGATATTGGTGCCTGAGTATAGATGCTGGTCGACTACGTAAGCCGGAACAAACGCAGTCGAGCTCTGCAGAGGTGCCACTCGACAAGGGAGATCTCGGTCGCCAGCGTCTTCCTGCAAAAGCGGTGCGCCAATGGTGTCGACGGTCCTCGGCGGATTTCGGTTCGCCGAGGACGATTTTTCATCAAATCATTGGACACGGGAGCCATGCCTTGAAAAACCTCGATCCTGGGGTCGGCGCACGCTTCCGTCGGATGAACCCCAAATACACGATGAATCTAGAACATTATCTCCAGCGGACTCAGCACGCCGATCCTCTGGCGTGCGATTTGCCAATCCTCCGATCCATCGTGTTCGCCTGCGTCGCGGTGGCTATTATTTCGAGCAGAATCCGTTGCTGGCGGCGGCGTTGCGAGAGGTCGGTTTCAATGTCGACGGGTTGTCGGCCCGCGTTTTGTAAAATACGACGCCGGGTGTGACGCCGCCTCGGACGCACATCTTTCTCGCCGTCACGATCGATGAAACGCGTTGGTTGGCAGACTGTGGCATCGGAGGTTCGACACCGACCGGATTGATGGAACTAGATCGGATCAGAGATGAACAAGCGTTGCTTGGCGAGACACGGCGGATCGTTCCGATCGACGGAAGACTGGTGCCGACGTTCGTCCATCAAGTTCCTCACGAGCGGGATTGGAAAGACGTTTATGAGTTCACTGGCGAGTTCTGAAAGTGATCGCGATCTTCCGACTCGCGCTCATGACAATGAGTAAGATAATACCGAACGGCTTTACGTATCGCCGTTTCACCGATAAGAATCGGTTAACTGACGAGCCATCTGGCTCATCCATGCTCCGTTCAGAGTGGTCATCTAAGCAGGTTCGGGGAAGTCTTTCGGTCTATTAGCCGTTTTGGCGTTAGCCACGGTTCTCGCGTTTAACCGGGGCTAACGCCCAAACGGCTAAGGGGGTTAGACGCAATGAATTACCCACACCTGCTTAACCGGTGAAATGTACTACAATTTAGCGATCACCCGACTAAATATTTTCGACTAGCCCGACACGATTTAGAGAACCCAATCATGAGACTTGCCGCCACGACGTTGTTTCTTCTCGCTTCAACGGTTGCGTTTGCTCAGGACGCCGACCTTGTGGTGCGGGGCGGCAAGATCGTTACCGTTGACGCCGATTTCCAAATCGTCGACGCGATGGCGATTCATGACGGACGCATCGTGGCCACCGGGACTGCAGTGGAAATCGAATCCAAGATCGGTCCAAAAACTCGGATCGTCGAATTGAAGGGCCAGATGGTATTGCCGGGATTGATTGACTCGCATGTCCATCCGGGCAATGCAAGCACGTATGAAGCCGATCACGAAATCCCGCAGATGGATTCGATCGCGGATGTCCTGGATTATGTTCGCGGGCGAGCCAAAGTGGTCCCCAAAGGGGAATGGATTCACTTGTCTCAGGTCTTCATCACGCGACTTCGAGAGCAACGATATCCCACCCGAGCGGAATTGGATTCGGCAGCTCCCGAACATCCCGTCTCGTTCCGGACCGGACCCGACGGGAGCACAAACTCGCTGGGTTTAAAAGAGAACGGCATTGACAAAGCATTCGCGGCCAAACATCCCAACAATGTGATGGTTGATCTGGCCACGGGCGAGCCGACCGGCCTCTTACGTCAAGCCTCAGCGGTCTTTAAGTCAAAGCCTGATCCATCCGCAAGAAAACTAACTGAGTCCGATCGTGATGATCGACTCGTGATGCTGTTAGAAGACTATGGACGATGGGGCATTACCGGCATCATCGATCGTAATTGCAGCGATTCTGCACGATCGCAGTACGGCCGACTGCTGAAGGCGAATCGTTTGCAGATTCGCGTGCGGCTGTCACGCAGTTTGAGTCCGCAAGGCGACATAGCGGAAATTGAGCAGAAACTGGATGCGATTGCTTCCGATCCCTATTTTGCCAAGCCGGATCCGAGGCTGGGGGTGATTGGCGTCAAAGTTTTTGAAGACGGCGGCATGTTGACCGGCAGTGCCTTCTTTAATCAACCCTGGGGCATCAGCACAATCTATGGCATCGAGGACTCTCGCTACCGTGGTATGCAATACATCGATGAGCAGCGAGTTGAAGAACTTGTCCGCGCCTGTGTCAAACGAAACCTTGCGTTCACGGCGCATTGTCAGGGCGACGCCGCCGTCGATACGCTGGTGAGTGCTTATGAAAAAGTGAACCAGGAGATTCCGGTTGGCCCAACGCGTTCGACATTGACTCATTCCAGTTTCATGAGCAAAGAGGCCATTGAAGGTGCGGCAAAGGTCGGGATTGGAGTTGACCTGCAACCCGCTTGGTTGTTTTTGGACGCCCGCACTTTGGTCGCTCAGTTTGGTGAACAACGTTTGAAGTACTTTATTCCGCTACGCAGTCTGTTTGATGCCGGCGTCAAGGCCGGTGGCGGCAGTGACCACATGCAAAAGATCGGGTCGCTGCGCAGCGTCAATCCTTACAATCCGTTTCTTGGTATGTGGATTGCAGTCACGCGGAAGGCTCGCTGGCACGATCAGCCAATCCATCCCGAACAGGCGCTGACACGCGAGCAAATGATTCGCTTTTATACGATCAATAACGCTTGGATGATGCGCGCCGAACAGGAAATCGGATCACTCGAATCGGGCAAGCGCGCCGACTTCATCATCATCGACAAGGACCTGTTGGCATGCAGCGTTGATCAGATCCGCGAAACACAAGTTCTGTCGACTTGGTTGGACGGGAAGAATATCTTCGAGTCACGGTAGGAGCTTCATTCCGCGAGCCAATGAAAGCAACCGTGCGGGTTGTTTTGATTGTCCCCGGCGTTGCTCTGCTGGCCGTCCAACTGGACTTGTCTGGACGCTGCTTTGGTCGGGCTTGCAATCGCAATTGCGCATCGTGCGTAACGCATGTTGCGTAATTCGGCCGGGAGAACTCTCCTCGCTGGATTTCACGCGACAACACGGTCTGCGCAATACATCCAACCCGCAGCGTCCGGCGGATTCGCTTATTGCCACGGATTTGATTGAACGGGAAGCCTCGTCCTACGTCATTCGCCAATCGTTTCATGCGGCTGCGGATTGGCCAAACCCATTTACAGGCAGCACTGCACCCTTGGAGTTTCCGACGATATGCTTGCCGTTGTATGCTAGGCCACCAATCGCGAACCTTCGCTTCACTCACCTGAGCACCTATTCTCACCTGAGCACCTATTGGCAGTTCTGCCCCTGGTCGTCAACTGTGAAGGAGGCCGCACTGGGCGTCTTGCTGTCGTGGCCACCTCGCGATTGTGCATCGCCAACGAATGAAAAATGCCAATAGCAAGGCGTGATTATTACTCGCCCGCAGCATCTCCAGCGCTGCTCCGCTCAGAAGAGGTTTGCAATCGGCTCGCCGTCGCGAACCAAAGTGATTGGCCGCCCGACGTTGGAATGGAATTTGGTTAATGGGTCGATGCCAATGCTTCGATAGAACGATGCGGCTAAATCGTCCGGCGTGAAACCCGAACCGATTGGCTCGGCGGCGGTTGCATCGGTTTCGCCGATCACTTGACCGCCTTTGATGTCGCCACCCGCCATGATTGCGCACATCGCTCGAGCCCAATGGTCTCGTCCGCCGTCCTTATTGATTCTGGGAGTTCGACCGAATTCACCGGCCGCCATGATCGCGGTCGATCCAAGCTGCCCGCGTTCGTCGAGTCGATCCAACAGCGCTGCAAGTCCGCGATCGAACGGGGGAAGCAGTGTTCGGAGTCGAGGAAAGTTGTCGGTATGCGTATCGAAGTCAAAATCGGCGGGACGCAATCGGACGGTGACAAAGTGCACTCCGGCTTCGATCAGTCGCGCGGCCAACAAGAGCGATTGCCCGAACTCGTGTTTCCCGAAGCGATCGTTTTCAGCGGGCTTTTCTTTTGAAAGATCAAATGCGGCGCGTGTTTGCGGCGAGCTGATAATGTTGAACGCTTGCTGCGAAAAGCGGTCCATTCCGCGAACTTGATCGTCCAGTTCCTCGAACCCGCGAAAGGCCGTGTCGAGATCGTCTAAGAGTCTCTTTTGCGAAGCATATTTTTCGACGGTCAAGCCGTCTTCGAGCGAAACGCCACGGACCGTGTAAGGAACAGCATGTTGTGGCTTGCTGGCCGTCAACGGACTGTAGCGAGAACCGAGATAACCCGGGCCAACGAACGACTCGTCGATCGACACATACGTTGGTAAATTGGGCGACGATGGGAACTCGTGACTCGCGACGCTACCGTATTCTGGATAGCTGACCGTCTGCGAAGCCTTGTTTCCGGTCAACAAGTATTTCTTGGCGAGACCGTGATCGGCCACGTTGTGAGTGATACCTCGGAGGACAGCAAACTTGTCGGCTCGCTGGGCCAGCATCGGCAGATGCTCGCAGATTTGGAGGCCAGCAACCGTGGTCGAAATCGGCTTGAACTCGCCGCGCACCTCAGCCGGAGCATCAGGCTTGAGGTCAAAGGTATCGAGATGCGACGGAGCGCCTTCCATGAAGATGAAGATCGCGGAACGCTTTTCCGAAGATGCGTTTTCGGAAGCCTGTAGTCGCAGGTATTGCGCCAGTGACAGGCCCGTGCTAATCGCACCAACCTTCAGAATTTGGCGGCGTGTCATGTGTTTCATCGCGACCTCAGTGGTTAAGTAAAAATTCTTTGGTGTTCAGCATCGCCCACATTAGGTCGGCAATGCCCTCGGCAACCGAGCTGGCTGATGCGAGATGCTCCTTCGCCCGTCGCTGTTCTTCCTCGCCGGGGCCGCGTCCGACCGTTCGCAACCAGACTTGATTTATCAAATCGACCCGATCCAACGGCTCACTCGCTGCTTCCGCGTCTTCGAGTTCAATGATCCAGCCGCTATCGGCGATTCGCATGCGGACGATCGGGTCGTTCTGCGTGAAAATGGCTTGCAGCAACGTTGGTTCGTTGACGCGTTCGCAGTCGCAGTTAATCGACCGATCCGGCTTTCCGAAAACCTTCATTGCGTGCGTGCCCGCCATGCGCATCGACAAATGACCGGAGGCTCGTCGCTGGAGGTTCGTGCGAACTGCGTCTTGTTGATCGGTTGCAGCCGTCACCTGTTTCATCGCGTCGTACACGACTTCAGCGGGGATGCGCCGTGGAATGGCTCGGCTAAAGTTGCGGCGGTCGTTGCGGTTTGTTTCGTTAGGTTGCCAACCACGTTGGTAAGTTTCACTGGACGTTATCTGTCGATGCAGCCACTTCATGTCGTAGTCATTTTCAATAAAGCCGCTGGCAAGCCAATCGAGCAGCGGCGCGTTACTCGGTGGATTCGCAGGCGTGAATTGGTCGGGCGGATCGACGATGCCAGCATGGAAGTAACCCGCCCAGACACGATTGACGAACGCTTTTGCAAACCAAGGATTTGTCGAGTCTCGCATCCAATCCATGATCGGCTTGCGCGGATCATCGCCCGGTTCCAAAGGAACCCTCTGACTGCGTAACAGACTCAGTTGTTGCGGTTCAGTTACAGAGGAGGTCCGCTTCGTTGTCGTCACTGAATCAAAGAATCGCGAAAAGTCGTTGAAGTCGGCCTGCGTCCATTTGTCGAATGGGTGCTTGTGGCATTCAGCGCATTGCATTTGGATTCCCAGAAACGCATGCGCCACCGACATCGCTGTATCTTTTGGCTCTTCCAGGCTTTGTCGCGTCCAGAAATACGGCATGCCATCTCCGCGACCGGACAAATCAGCCAGCATGATGCCTTCTACGATGTTGGCATACGATTCGTTTCTGGCGACACGCTCGTAAATCCAGTCGTACCACTCAGATGCCTTCACGTAGCCATCTTCGCGCGCGACCTCCAGCAGACTGCTGATGGATTTTGGATTGCAGCCGGTGAAGTCGCAGAGTTTGTTCGTCCACCACGCCGCGTAGGCTGGTCGTTCTAGTAGTTCGTCGATCTTGCGTCGGCGTTTGTCGTTCGATGGGTCGGCAAGGAAAGCAATGACTTCGTCGGGCGTTGGCAGAGTCCCCGTCAGGTCGATGCTCAATCGACGGAGAAATTCAGAGTCCGTACAAACAGCCGAAGAAACAAGTCCCAATTTCGCGAGCTTTGCGTTCACAAGACGGTCGATCGGATGGTCACTGTTGGATGCACGGACGTCTCGTAGCTTCTGCGAAGTTTTTGGCGACACGGGTCTGAGCACTGGAATCGCGGCAACGCCGTTGTCATAAAACGCGACAATGTGGGTGTCGCCTTCTCCGACGGACATGGCAAGGCCATCACGGTCGACCGTGACGATTGCGTCGTTGTTGGTTTGAAATCGAGTCAGGCACGTCACGTCTTCTCGGACGCCGTTCTCCCATTCAGCGACGATCTTGAGCACCGTCGTATCGCCGGGGTCTTCAAACAAGACTTCGACGGGTTCGTAGTGAAGTTTGGCGAGAACCTGATCGGTATCACCGGCCGCATTCGCGTCGTAACGATCTGGCCACGGTGCCCCCATCTTTACCCATGCTTCGAGGTCCGCGATTTCCTGCGGGGCGAGCTTCCCGGAAGGCGGCATTTGCAGGTCTTCACTATTGAAGCGAACAGCTTGTATCAGCAAACTCTTTTCCGGTTCGCCGGCAACAATCGCTGCACCAGATTCGCCGCCAGCCAAAGACCGAGCGCGAGCATCAAGTTGCAGGTTCCCTTTTCGATTGTTGCCAGCGTGGCATTCAAAGCAGTTGTTTTCCAGCAGAGGTCGGATGTTTTCATCGAAGAATTCGATGCCCTTGGCTGTGAATTGATTGGATGACGAAGCGGCCGGTGGAATCGTCGCTTGTATCTCTTTCGCGCCCTTGGCACCTTTTGTGCCCGACTCAATCCAACGCATCAGAACTTGATATTCCCAAGAATCTTTTTCAAATCGTTTGCCCCCTTCGTGATCCGTTTGCTCCGTTGGTTTGAGCAAAATCAGGCTTTCATGCGGCTTGAGAGGATTCACACGATTGCCTTCCTCAGACTCCGCTTCCCCAGTCAGAGCAGCCTGATCCGCTTGGAAATCGAATCCGAACAGTGACAACTGCAAGCCGCCTTGCCCTTGAAACGAACCATGGCATTTCGCTGCGTTGCAGCCCAATCGCCCCAGCAACGGGACGACGTGCTTTTGGAAATCGGGCGTCTCCTGCGTGTCCACGGTTGCGAATCGCTTCGCGGCTGACGGTGTGATTTCGTCGGCGAACGAAACGCTAAAGAGTGCTACAAGGATGACGATGGCCGTGATTGATTTCATGACTCAGTCCTCTCTCTTTTGCAAAACGTCAGTAGCTTCCAACGCGTCCTGACTGACGTTTAGATGAACAGCGCCGACACGGATCATGTCCCCTGCATGCAGGTCGGCGAACGTGTCGGGGTGTTCATTGTAGAAACCAGAGATGCGAATGCGTTTGCCCTGAATACTGCTCGCGTCTTTCGCTCGGCTGCCATCGGCAGCTTTGACTTCCGCCACTTCCAACAACACTTCGTATCCGATTGCCTCGACCACCTTTCCGACCAGTTCGCCACGAAAGCCTCGGAAGGCATCGGGGGGAACACCGAAATCTTCGGGCTTGAACGGCGCAGTGCGTTCAAGCACCTGAAACTTAAAGCCGAAACCCAATTCGTTTTTGTTCGAGTTAAAGTCGCCGGTTCGAACCTTGATCGTCTCGCCGCGTTTGATCAGCAAGAGGTTGTCAAGGAATTTGCCCGCGACCCCCACTAGTTTGATTCGTTTTCCAATAATCTGTTTTTTGACCGACGCGTCGTTACCGATGGCGTAGTCCACGTCCAGCGTCAGTTCACCGAGTTCGATGTCTTTTGACTTGAGTTCGCCGATCACGATTGCGTAGAAATTCACGCTTCCCGGCCTAGCTCCCGGTCTGGCTCTCGGTCTGGCTCTCGGCTTGGTCTTTTTCATCCCCTTCGCCTTGCTGCCGCCCTTCAGCTTCATCCACGCAATGACTTGTTCCTTGGTGGCTCCTCCGCTTTCAACCTTTTCTCGAACGCCTGAGTCCTTCTTTAGCAACTGTGCGTAAGCTTCCTCCCAATCCGTTGCGTCATCTTTGGCGACTGCAACCGCCGACATCTTCGACTTCGCGTCCTCCGGTTTTTCATCCGCCGCGACTTCTTCCTGGGTGCGTTGGTAGCCATTAGCAAGACAGTACAGATGAGTCGTCGATCGCAGAATGAGCGAATCACCTGCCACGGCCGGCGACGCGATGAAGTTGGCATCCAGAGTGTTCCTCGCCAGCACTTCAGGTTCTTCTTGCGATGCCGGCAGAACCGTGACGTCGCCTTGCTTGCTGAGGAAGTAGAGCTTGTCATCGGCGTAAATCGGCGATGCCCAGTGGTCGCCTCCAAGACGCTTCCTCCAGAATTCTTCGCCTGTCTTTGCATCGAGGCAACGTGCAATGCCACCTTTGTCGGTCACCATGAACAACAAATCGTCAACGATCACAGGTGACGGAATACGAGGCGTACTTCTCGTCGTCGTCCAAGCAACATGCGACTCGGTCACATCTCCGCGTCCATCGACTCTCACCGCCAGCATGTGTCCCGTCAGTCCACTCGTGAAAACGTAGATCATCCCGTGAGCGTGGATCGGTCGGGCCGAAACATTGAAACCGCCAGGATGGAGTACGCGCCAGAGTTCATCGCCATTCGCCGGATCGTAGGCAATCGTTGCTTCGGCCGCCGGCGCAATTAGCTGCCGCTGGCCATTGAATTGGATCAAAGTTGCCGTCGCAAATGACTTCTTGTTGTCGTTGGGCTTTCCATCGCTGTTCTTCGGCTCCAGTCCTCGCGCACGGAGGGTTGCTTGCCAATCGGTTTCGACATCGCGATTCTTCTTCCAACGCGTCTCGCCGGTTTGCTTGTCCAGGGCGACGAAAAACTGCTGGTCGGTTCCGTCATACGCGACGTACAGCGACTGGTCATCCACAATCGGCGAGGAACCCTGACGCACCGGTTGGTAGACTCGCAGATCTCGCCGCTCCCAAAGCTTGACACCCGTTTGTCGATCCAAACACGCGATGCCCTGCGAGCCAAAGTGGACGAATACGCAGTCTTCTTCGACAACGGGTGTCGGTGTCGCGGGACTGTTTAGATGCGGCGAGTCAGACTGATAGGCGGGGTCAACCTGACGTTCGATCATGTCGAACACCTTGATGTTTTTCGTGATCTTTCCGCTTTCCAGATCAACGCAGATCGCACGAAGTTCTTCTTTCTCGTCGCTCCCAGTGGTCAGCCAAACTTCGTTTCCCCAAATCACGGGCGACGACCAGCCTTCGTCGGGAATCGCGACTTTCCATCGCACATTCTTCGTTTCATCAAACCGCGTGGGGAGTTTCTTTGCGACGGAAATACCGTCTCCACCTGAGCCACGAAACTGGTTCCAGTGCGGCCGTTCGGCAAGTGCGCCTTGTGCCGCAGCGACAAGAATAATCAAAACCAGAGATCTCATGGGGGTCTCCATCGGTAGCTCAACTGAGGGTGTTAACGACTATTGCTCGACAAGTTCAACGCTGGTGATTTCAAGCTTCCCGGACATCGAGTCCGCGACGCACCACCAGTCGCTCAGTTCTTTTCCGATCAGCGAGTCACCATACTTCGACGACTGCTGAAACTTTGTGATTGGAAGTTCCATTTCAAACACATTTCCATTAATTCGCAGATCGCTATCCGAAAATGCAATGCTGTACTTTCCCGCAAATCCGCCATCCGTTGTTCGCGTCGAGATTCCAAACGTCACCGAGACACGTGAGTGCAATCTGCCTCTGATTCGGAGACTTGTGTTCGCTTCTAGCACAACGGGACGCGTCGAACTCTGAGGAACTGAAAGTGCAACGACTGAGCCGAAGGGCGAAGCTGCCGCCCAGACACTTCCGCTTTCATTTTTAAGAGTCAACGCGTTCTTGTATGCCTGAATCGCTGCGGCCTCGTTCATCTCGCCACTTGCGACAGACTCCTTGAGCTTCACTCCCAGCATCCAATGATCGGAAACCCACTTGCCGCAGACGACATCTTTCTTCAGATTACTTTTCCAAACCGAGACGGCTTCCGAACGCTCATTCACCAACAATCCATTCTCGTCTTGCATGGACGCCCTCACTTCGTAATGTGCAGGAACGTCAACTTCCTTGCCATCAACCAAACGCTTCAGTCGAACACGACCTTCGTTCACCGCCAGTCGAGTCGAATCCGCAAGTGCGTCGACGTTGAACTGCGTTCCAACAACTTTCAATTCAGCAGTTGGTGTATAAACGAGCATCGGACGATCGGCTGGCTGCGGCTGAACATTGGCAGAGAGACTGCCATGTTTCAAACGCAATTCCTTTTGCTGCTGCTCGGAAATTGTCACCTCCGACTGCCCCGACAAAATCACCTTGGATTGATCACGGAACTCAAACTCGACCCATGAATCCGCAGACATGAGTTCGATGGTTCCGCCTGGTAACTCGCTACCAACAATCAATTCGTCCGTGATGCGTCCTTCGCTGCCCGTCCATTGCACAGGCCCATCCAACGCGGTCACGGTGATGATCTTCAATTCCCCGCCGTCGTTTGGCAGCAACTGCCAGACTGTCATTGCAAAGAGCACTCCAGCGGCCAAGGCCAGCACCGCTTTCACGAATGTAGTCAGCTTGCTATGCGGTCTCGAAGGGGTACCTGCACTTGATTGTGCCAACTGCGAAACGTTCGCTTGACGCACTCGGTTCACATCTGCGATCACCACTGCCTGCTCCGCGAGATCACGAAACAAGTCTCTCGCCGACCGATCAACTCGCAGCCATTCTTCCACTCGAGCTCGCTCCTTTGGTGGCAGTGCATCGTCCAGATACTTGAGCAGCAATTCGCAATTGGGGGATGGATCATTCATGATTCGGTCGCCTCTGCAAGACGTGTCTCAACGCACTCCTTCAGTGTCTGATGCACCCGAGACAATCGCTTGTAAACAGCGTCCAGCCCGGTTCCCATTCGCTCGGCCACCGCGACACAGGCAAGTCCCTCAAAGTATCTCAGTCGCAACAGATCTTCCGATTTCGGAGGCAACTCCTGCAAACAAGCACGCAGCGCCTCGGCGCGGGTGTCTTCTTGCTGGCTTTCAGTAAGCCACTCTCGCTCGATCACTTCAATAGTCTCGATGTCGAGTGCGGGTGATTCCTTGCGGTACCGACGCAACCAGTCAATCGCTTCCCGGCGAGCCGTGATGAATGCCCACGAGAGTACGGCTCCATCGACATCAAAACGAACTTCCTTGGTCATCGCCTTCATCGCGACGTTCTGGAAGATGTCTTCTGCTGCCTGAGCATCACGCACCACGACCCACGCCGCCGCCGCAATGCGGTCGCGTGATTTCATTAAAACGCGGAGAATGTTTTGTTCGGAAAGTGCCATATCACAAGTGGAACGGATGCCGGAGTGAAATCCTGACATTCTCTTGAAATTTTGCGTGCAATGTCACCCCATCCCCACTTCGAAGAGAGTCTTTTGCCGAGCCGACAGCCCGTCACGTTCGAGCATCCGTCTGTCGCGTGCATCAGAGCGAGAGAGCCGGCACCGCAGCCACCGCGGTACAAAAATTGAATACGCCTTGGAATCGAACCGCAATCCAGCGTCGAAAACGTCACTTTTCTTGCCGTTGCGTTTGTGTTACCGCTTCACGCGAGGGCGTCCGAAACGCACGCAAACAAGCAGCGGTTAATGACAAAGCACTCGACCATAAACGAAATTGGGACCGAGGGTTATTGGCTCGGATCGGTGACCAAGTTTGGCCCGGATTCCCGACGCGGACTCAACCCAGAGGAGCGAATCGAAAAGTGGCAACTGGATTTGAACTTCATCACTCTTTGCTTCACCTAGGATTCCGGCAACGGCACTTGTTCATGGGTCGAACACACGTGGCTTTTTGAACTGGTCGTAAGGGGTCGAAGGTTCACGTCAACAATTGCGAATAGACGAGAAACAGCTCGCCGCAATTCAATGCGACGAGCTGTTTTAATTTCAAGTCGGGACAACAAGACGGCTATTGAACTTTTTCTGACCGGCATGCGGGGTTGGAATACCGAGTTGCAGCGGCAGAACGCTGCCGGTAAGTCGAACCCTGATTGATGGTTGCGATTCGGCGTTTTTTGTTTCAATACCGTCGCTCATGCGTCAGCATGTCAATTTTTACAGCAATAAAACTTGACCCTAGGCGGCGCAAGTCCTTGCGATTCTTATCTATCGCCCTGGCAGCTACAGCGACGATCTTGGGGTAATCGCCAAGTTCAGGCCAGGGTCGGTCGCAACTCGGCCAGAAGCTTCATGAGGGCAGCGTAGTCCACCGGTTTGACCAGGTGGGCGTCGAACCCGGCCGCTTTGGACTTATCGCGGTCCCCATCCTGTCAGGACAATCAACACAATGCCCTTTCCCGATGGCTGTTCTCGTATTTCGCGGCAGGCATCGTAGCCGTTCAACTTTGGCAGGCCGATGTCGAGCAGCACGATGTCGGGCAGGAACTTCACCGCCGCCTCGACCGCTTCCAGGCTGTCGTAGGCGGTGTGCGTCTTATGGCCGGTCAGCTCCAGCACCTTCGCCAGCGACCTGGCCGAGTCCTGGTGGTCATCGACCACGAGGATGCAGCGGGGGATTGTGGTCGTTGGCTCGATGATGGTCGGCGCTGGTGGCGGTTCGGGCGATTCAACCGCGATCGGAAGACGCACGACGAACTCGTTGCCCTGACCGACACCGGCACTGTGGGCTTCCACCGTGCCGTCGTGCATCCCCACGAGGTTTTTCACGAGCGTCAGGCCGATGCGCAACCCGCTGACCGAACGTTCGAGCGAAGTATCGATCTGCACGAACATCTCGAAGATGCGGGGAAGCTGGTCGGCGGCGATGCCGATGCCGTTGTCCCGCAACTGGATCAACGCCTGGTTGCCCTCGCGCTCGACAGTCAGACGCATCTGGCCGCCTTCGTCGGTGTACTTGCAGGCGTTGTTGAGGAGATTGCCCAATACTTGAGCTAGCCGGGTCGGGTCGGCGTTCCGGAATATCGGGTTCGGCGGCACCGTGACGGTCAGTGTTTGGTCCATGCTCTTGCACTGCGGCCGGTCCGCTTCGACGGCGTGGTGGATCGCGGATGCTAAGCACATCGGGGAAAAGGTCGGCAGAACCTCCCGTAGGCGAGTCTCTCTGAGACTCGTGATTTCCAGCGTCTCGGAGAGACGCTGCTATGGGGTTCCACCGAATCAATTGTGCCGATGTGCTTAGTTCGATCCGCTCTCTGCGAAGCTCGATATTTCCGCGGCTGATGCGGCTCACATCGAGCAAGTCGTCCACCAGCCGCACCATCTGGCCGACCTGACGCTCCATCATCGCGGACGCCGATCGAATGGATTCGTCCTCCGGTCGCGGAACCTCCCGGCTGGCTTTCAGCCGCATGATTTGCAGGGCGTTGCGCATCGGGGCGAGAGGGTTGCGGAGTTCGTGGGCCAGCATCGCCAGGAATTCGTTCTTGCGGCGGTCGGCTTCCTGCAACGATTGTTCGTGCCGCTTGCGCTCGGTGACATCACGCGCCGCGGCGAATACTCCCCGCAGTTTTCGGTCGCGGTCGTGGAATGTGCTCGCGTTGTAGGAAACCACAATTTCCTTACCGTCTCGGGAGCGGGCCGTGAGTTCGTAGTCGGTGACTTTGCCTTCGCCCAGCACCAATTTGATGCCCGCCTCGGCGCGCTCCGGGTCGGTAAAGTAGTTCTTAAACGGCGCACCGATCAGTTCGTCGCGCGTGCATGCAGTGAGCGCCTTCATATGCTTGTTCACGTCGGTGATGATGCCGCGCGGGTCGGTGGTCATCAGCGCGCCGATGTTCGATTCAATCAGGGAACGCGTGTAGAACTGTTGATCGCGCACGGCCTGATCAACCAGCATTCGCTCGGATTCCGCCTGCTTCCGCGCCGTGTTGTCGGTGCCGATCAACAGGTAGCCGATGATAGCGTCCTGCGCGTCGCGCAGAGCCGTGACGGATACCACCGCCGGGAACCGGCTGCCGTCCGTGCGGATATAGGTCAGCTCGTAAATATCTTCGATCCCGCGCGAGGCTTTGAACACCAAGGCCTCAAAGCCGGGCGTGATCGCGGTTCCGAGTTCGACGCTGAGCGATTTAGCGCGGGCGATCACTTCCTGAGGATCGGAGATCTCGGCCGGGGTGATCGTGTTCACCACTTCGGCGGCGGTGTAGCCTAGCATCCGCTCGGCACCGACGTTGAAGATTTGAATAACGCCCTTCTCATCCGTGGCAATACTGGAGAAGTTAACGCTGTTGAAAATCGCGTATTGCAAAACGCCCGCTTTGAGCAACACCTCCTCCGCCCCCTGGCGAACAGTATTATCGATGCCGATTGATCTTACTTTCCGTACCTCTGATTTTCAATTTCCGCGATTTCTTTTTCGCCGATTTTGATTGCAAATCGTTGCGTTGAATTGCTCGTGTGGTCGCTCAAGAGTGTCAGCTCAACTGGAGCCTTCAACGAATATTCCGTCTCGCAATTTCTGGAATCGACTTCGATCTGCCGCATCCGAAGTCACTCTCGGTGTTGCCGCGGCCATGCGTCGATTGCGCAGCTAAGCACATCGTCACAATTCATTCGGTGAAACCACGTAGCAGCGTCTCTCTGAGACGCTGAAAATTGCGAGTCTCAGAGAGACTCGCCTACGTGAGGTTCTGCCGAACCTTTTCCCCCGATGTGCTTAGCAGGAATCAATCGTGGGCCGACGGGCACTCCGTGGCCTTCGTTGCATTGAGTTCAATGAAACCTTTCCACTGGTCCGGCACGTCGTCTTCGTAGAAGATCGCTTCGGTCGGGCATTCGAGAACGCAGGCTCCACAGTCGATGCACTCGTCGGGGTCGATGTAGACCATTGAATCATCTTCGTGAAAGCACTCGACCGGGCAAACCGGCAAGCACGCTTTGTCTTTGCACCCAATGCAGGGCTGAGTAACCACCATCGCCATATTTTTGTCTCCAACCGTAGGATAGGCTGCTAGCCTGTCTGATAAAAAATGACAGGCTGGCAGCCTGTCTTACCCAGGAAGTGAGAAACCGAGTTTGGAACCGGACACCAGCCAGCAAAGAAATCCAAGAAACCCTGAGCTGATCACCGATCGCCCGGACGGATGGTTGCTGCGCGAGTGGAAATCCGGCGACGAGCGAGCCGCCGAGGTCCTGCTGGACCGCTACTCAATCCGCTTGGTCGCTTTGGTTGCCAACCGCTTGAACCGTCGCTACCAATCCGCGATTGATCCTAGCGAAGTGGTCCAGTCGGCGATGGGCAGCTTTTTCGATGCCGCCAGACACAGTCGCATCCAAGTCAGCGGAAGCGTGTCGCTGTGGCGATTGCTGGCGACATTCGCTCGTCGAAAGATGGCTCGGTCGATCGAGCGTCAGTCAGCGATCAAACGTGGTGGCGAGCAGACCCGTGTGTCGCTGGAAACGATTGAGTCTCAACTCTCCGAATCGGTCGACCCCGATTCCGGCGACGAGGCGGAGCAGTTCGTTGCAACGTTGAAGGCAGAACTGCCGAACGATCAGTTTGTGATTGTCGAGGGTCTGCTAGCGGGGCAGACGCAACGAGAGTTGGCCGAGTCACTCGGGATCGACGAACGAACCGTACGTCGCCGCCTGTCGCGGGTGCGAGAGTTGCTTGGCCCCGAAGCCGAAACCGCCGAGAAGGTGGCACAGGCGGCAACCAGTCTGCCGACGTTGCCCCGAGTCAGCTACAACGAGTTCGTGCTTGGCAAATTGATCAGCAGCGGCGGCTTCGGAAAGGTCTATCGCTCACGACTGCAATCCGATGGCCGGACCGTCGCCGTCAAATTCCTTCGCAAAGCGTTCTGGCAAAACGAAGACGCTCGCCAGTCATTCTCGCGAGAGATCAACATCGCATCACAAATCAAACACGCTGGCATCATCCGTTACCTCGGCTACGGCGAATCACCCCACGGCGGACCGTACGTCATCAGCGAGTGGATCAACGGACGGTCGCTGCAAACGGTCGACAACGCGACAACTCTGCAGATCATCGGATGGCTCACCCAAATTTGCAAAGCCATCGAAGCGGTGCATCGGTCTGGGTTGATCCACGGTGACCTGACACCGAGCAACATGCTCGTCGACGCCCAAGACAAGATCACCATCACCGACTTCGGATTCTCACAGGCGTCCACGCTATCGGTTCCGCCAATTCTGGGTGGAACACTGGGTTTCGCCGCTCCCGAGCAAATCGACCCTGCGTTCGGTTCGATCAGTATCAAGACCGACATTTACGCCATCGGCGGACTTCTTCACTGGCTGCTGTTTCGTCGACCACCCAACGTCGGCTTCCGTTTTGACGAAGCGCTTGCGGAAACGCTCTCGAGCCACGATTCTGAACTCCCGACAAACGGAGCAGTTCCCGACGCACTTCAAAGCATTCTCACTGCAACACTTTGCAAATCGCCCGCGGATCGAACAATCACAATCACTGACATTATGACGATGCTTGATTCAGCCCTGTAACCGTCATTCAACACGCCCACTCGAAAAGAGGCGATCACACAACTCGGCCGCAAAGTCGGCAGTGAAATCGCCACGCTCAATCAGCCGCTCAATGGCTTCATGCAGTCTCGGAATTTGTTCTTGATCCACGGCCGCGTAGGCAGTCCCTTCGACCGGCGATTGCGTCCAAATTCCAACGGGAACGTGTTCACTTTGAACCGCAGCAATGTACGCTTCCGCATCATGGTTCGTCGGAACACCGTGCTCGCCCACATGCTCAACCGGGAACGCAAGGAAGGTGAAGGGGCATGGGAAGTCGCCAAACCGAGTGTCGAAATCAACGAGTGCTTCGAGGGCTATCGGACCATTGTAAGAATCAGACATTGCGAAACCGAACAGAGAACATCGAGGGCATTTGAGTGAACGCTTGCCTCTGTCGAAATGCCGAGGACTGGATCTGAACCGACAAAATGAAGGCGAACGTAGAGACAGCATTTTAACGATTATCGCTTACCATCGTTAACCGATGCCCTTCCAACCAGTTCGGCGGTTCGATTTTGCCGGCCAGTTTGTGGATCACGCTCTCAGGAACGCTGGCCTCACGATCACTATTCTGTTTCAGGATGGTTCGCAACGGTGGCTCGACGTAGACCATTTCCAACTCGGCGTTGTAGTCGGCAAACACCCCGGTCCAGCGTGTTCGAGTCTGCCGCATCAGGTTGGTCGCGTTGAACGCGAACGACCGCCCGGCACGAAGATGCTCGCGGCAACGCTCGGTCGCGAGTTGGATCACTCGGCCTTGATCGTCCGTCGGATCGACCTTCAATTCACTGCGAATCGCATCCAAAGAGACAACAGGTAATTTCGGTCGGTGCTGAGCCAGCCAAGTGTCTTTGCCGCTGCCGGGTAACCCGCACATCATCGTGACCGTGCACTTGAAATCCTCATGCGGAACGTAGTGCAGGTTCGGCTCGGCTTGGCGGAAATACATCAACCGAGCATGATCGGACGCGAACGGATATCGTCCGTCAAAGCACTGGTTCTCTTCCGCCACTAGTTTCCAAAGGTGCAAATTGTCCTCAGTTCGGCTCGTCGAATTCGTGTCCCGGCCACGCGAGTCCGCCAACGCGAACAGATACAACAAACGATTCTCGGTCAGCCAGGACATCCGAATGACCTCACGTTCGGGCGACTCGCGTTCGGCCAAAAATACGGGCCGGCCGTGGTAACGCACCAACCCGCAAACGCGCTCGCGCACTTCCAGCGGGCACTCCAGATCCCGCAGCACGCCCCGCACCAACTGTTCACCTTTGACGGCGTGGTTGGGTGATCGCATACGTCCGGTCTCCAGTTCCTGCACAGTCGTGATCGGCTTAGCGGAATCATGAAACAGTGCGGTCAGCAACAGAACCAATCGGTCATCGGCATCAAGCGATTCCCATTCATCGAGCCGTGGCAACTGACCGCAAACCATCTTCGTATGCGTCCACACATCGCCCTCGGCGTGCCAGGTCGCGTCTTGGTTGCAGCCGGCCATCGCGACGGCCCACGACTGCGACTCCGCCCACGCCAGAACCTCGTTGTGCGTCGCGTTCTCGATCTTGTTCCAGTTCATGACCAAATATCCACACCATCGACCAACTCATTCGGCACCATCACTTGCTGCTGCCAATGCGTACTCTGCTTGATCTTCTCAATAAACTCCGGCCGCACGAACTTGGCCCGCCCAGTGACCTGCGTCTCATTTTCCGTTCGGAAATAGAGTCCCTCCATCCGATTATCGGTCCGCCCGGTCAGTGGATTATCAAACGACGCACCGAACGCCGACGCACCGATCAGTGACTCCAAGTCCGACTTCTTCAACGTCCCACGATGTTCGATCGGAACGGTCTCGATCCCGGAACCATCGAGCATCTCCATCCGCTGCTGTAGCGTCAGGAACACTGCCGCGTCCTTGTCGTAAACGTCGAACTCGAAAAAGTAATGCGGCAGTTCGAGATAATGAACCGAATGCCGAGCGTACATCCACTCGCCATACATGATGAACCGATCACCCAAGACGGATTCGAGCACGCCCCGCTTCACCATCGTCCACTGCTTGAACAGATCGTACTGCGGATGCATCCCCTCGGTGATTTGGTGCCCACGGCATTGCAGCATCAACTCACCGCTGACAAAGTGAGCACCCACATTCGTCCCGTCGATCTTCTCTTCGACAATCAACGAATCATCCGCCAGAAGAGCAAGCGATTCCCGCTCGCCCCAATGCTTATCGTCGCTCGTCCCACGGGAGCCAAACAAATGAGGCGTCCGTGGATATTTCACAAAGTCGCCCCGCGAAGCGCCCATGATTGCTTTCCCGTTTGAGAATGGTCAACAGAAATGCTAGCGACACTCGTCACGGTGTACAGGTTCGCTGATCAGGCCGATCAGACTAAATCGAGTTGATAATGTCCGTCTTTTTCGCTGTGAATTCTGCTTCGGAAATGAGCCCAGCTTCAAACATTTGCTTCAGTAGTGAGAGACGTGAAACCAAGTCGCCTTGGCCGGCGTTGGTGGTGGTCGGCGCGGGAGAAGACGCAACGGCGGTGTTGATCGTGACCTGATTGGCAGCGTTGCGATCTTCTTCCATCTTTCGGCTTCGTCGGCGTTCGATCATTTCTTCTTCCATCTCTTGACCGATTCGGTAGACACGACGCGCTTGCACCTTGGGCAGATAGTCCACGACTTCCCTGTGCCCCGAGTGTCCTTGGACAGATACCGTCGCGCCGATTAGATTCTCTTTCATGTGGATTCCAGAAATTTGCAGCCACGTGCAGTCGACGAACTCTAGGCGACCTAAAATCTTTTGCCGGAAAATGATCGCCCTGCGATTGGTAAGCACCACGGCATCGGGAGCAAAATTGGCAACGGGCCGTTGCTGCACCGCCATGTAAAGCGGCTCTTCGGACGAGGTGCAGATCTCTTGCACGCGATTCAGCAATTTCTGAATCATCGCCGGGTCTTGGCCATCTGCCGTGAACCGAGATGCACCGTCACGTTCCGCTTGGCGATGAATCCCATCCGTCGTTGTCAGGTTTGACGGCGGGAGTTCGTCGCGAACCACTTGTGATTGAACCATGCCTGTCGGGCGCGATGGCGGATTCGGTATCGCCGGCGGCACAGCGGGGACGGTTGCCGGAGCCTTGATTGTCGTTGGCGGTATTGGCTTCGGCTTTGCGGTCTGATCCACAAGTGTAATAGTGTTAACGCAGCCAGGGCATTTGGCGACTTTACCAATTTTAACAGCAGGAAACTGAACCACTTTGGCGCAGTTGGGACACTTCATTTTCGCAACGGTCGGTACACTCATTCTCACTCAATCCAGCTTTGTGCTTGCCCACAGGGGGGGGGGAGGGGCAGGATTCGGCGTGCCCCTCAACCCCAGATAGCTTACTTGCGGCGGAGGCGACTCGCATAGCAGGCCCGACGTTGACGCTTCAACGTCGGCATCTCGCAACAGGAATTTGTCAAATTGGCTCTGCGGATCAAAAGACTCATTCAAGTCGGCAGTAGCCATCCAAACGGATTGAAGTTGGTTCTTGGTTGGTGTGTCGTCGCGGACGCACGCCGCGAAACGACACTTTCACACGGTTGGCTCGGACCGGGCCAATTGTTAGCTCAAGGACATGTTCGATGGCACCGCTTGCCTTCATCATTGAGATCGCTTTTAGCCTTGCGAAGCTTCGCCAGTCAAGCGATTCGCCATGTGAGCGATAGTTATCTTGGATAACGCTTCCTTCAATCTTCACGTCACTGAAACTCCCAGAGATTGCGTTTTCGATAAAATGGTCTTCGCCATAGCCAGACGTCGATGTCGACGGTGGGTCGTTGAACAACAAACGACCAATCCGACGTTGCGCAAGCTCGTCGGGGCTGAGCCCTTGAATCGACATCTCCATCATTTGATTCGTTGTCTGCTCACCTGATTTCAACTGAACGGTGTAAGCACATATGGGTAAGTGTTTCGGTTTAATGGCATGTTTTTTACAGCTAAGTTTACTTGGGATTCCTTTCTTCATTTGCTAGCAAATATTCGACGGTCGAATTTGAGCTCGGCACCATGTTTTCCTCCTGTTTCACAAACCGGGAGATTCCAATGGCACGTCCTTCTACAAAATTTGCAAAGATCATTTCCGTTGAACAAGAGCAACAGTTGACAGAGCTTTGGAAAAGCCATCATTGCCATTACACGCGAGTCCGTGCGCACGCAATTTTGCTGAGCAGTCAACAATACGACATCAGTTCCATTGTCGATATCTTCGGAGTTGAACGCGACTCGGTCTCTAGCTGGATTGATCGATTTTCAGAGGGCGGCCCCGACGCGTTTGAAGACTCGGATCATCCAGGTGCACCACCGATACTGAATGAAGCTGAGCAGCAAACGCTCCGGCGGCTTCTTCGGAAATACCCCAATCGACCAGGCAAAGTCCTGAAGGAGCTGAAGAAGAAAACAGGATAAGAAATCAAGAGGCCCACTCTGCGGGAGTATGCCAAGCGATTACGGCTCAGTTGGATGCGCTAACGTCGAAGTTTGCGACAAAAGCGGGATGAAATCGCTTTTCAACTGGCCAAGGGAGAGTTTGCCGAGTTCCTAGCGGAGCCCGACCTGAATGTCGTCTATTTTGACGAAGCGGGCTTCTCGCTCAAAGGCGTTGTTCCCTATGGATGGCAAACGATCGGCGAACGCTACGAGATACCGGTCACGGGTGCATACGGAAGCAACCTTCAGACCCTCGGTTTCCAGGGGCAAGATAGAGAAACGCACATGTACGTTCACAAAGGATACGTGAACAGCGAAATGGTGATCTCAATTTTCGATGATTATTGTCAAACGCTCGAAGGGCCAGCAGTTGTCGTACTTGACAACGCCTCGGTGCACAAGAGCGCGGCCTTCCAGGCCCGCTTAGAAGTCTGGGCGGAGCATAAGCTTTTCATCTACTACCTGCCTCCCTACAGCCCAGAGCTGAATGCGATCGAGTGCTTCTGGAAGAAGTTGAAGTACCAACTGTTACCAGCTGAAGCATGGGCACGATTCAGCGGACTGCTTGAAACACTCACGAAAACGCTCAATGAGTTTGGGGAAGTCTCGTATATGCCTTCGCTTTTTAGTTATGCCGAATAAATTCACCCGACGTGCTTAGATCGAGCAAAACGTGTTCTGGGTGCCGGCGCTGGCTCGTTGGAGGACGATTCAAAAGAGTGCTCCGCTGCCGCAGGGCACCGAAATCGAAGTCAAGAACGGCAAGAAGGTCATTTGCAAAATCAGCTCGACCGGCAAATTGATTGACGATGCCCTGGCGGAGATCGAGAAAGAGAATCCGAAGCTCAAGAACGTTCTGAACAAAAACTATACGTCGCTGCAGATCGCTCATTCGAGTTTAGTGGGACTGATCAACCTGATCGCCGAGATGCCGTTTCGGCACGAAGACCTGGACGCCAAAGACATTCTCGGACACGTCCACGAGTACTTCCTCGGTCAGTTCGCTTTGGCCGAAGGCAAGAAGGGTGGCCAGCACTACACGCCCAAGTCGATTGTGAATTTGATCGTCGAGATGCTCGAACCGCACAAGGGCCGCGTCTACGATCCCGCGATGGGCAGTGGCGGTTTTTTTGTGTCCAGCGAAAAGTTCATCGAGCAGCACGGCGGCAAGATCGGTGACGTTTCGGTCTACGGCGAAGAGTCCAATCCGACGACGTGGCGGTTGGCGGTAATGAACATGGCCATCCGCGGCATCGACTTCAACTTCGGCAAAGAACCCGCCAACAGTTTTACCAAGGACCAGCATCCCGATTTGCAGGCCGATTTCGTGATGGCCAACCCGCCGTTCGACATGAAAGAGTGGTGGGACGGCAAACTGGAGGGCGACGTGCGTTGGGAGCACGGAACGCCGCCGACCGGCAACGCCAACTTCGCGTGGCTGCAGCACATGCTTTATCACCTCGCACCGAAAGGGTCGCTGGCGTTGCCGTTGGCCAACGGTTCGATGAGCGGAAACCAATCGGGCGAAGGTAAAATCCGTCAAAAGCTGGTGACGCAGGACTTGGTCGAGTGCATAATGGCGTCGCGGCCAGTTGTTCACGAACACTCAAATTCCCGCCTGCATCTGGTTCCTAACTAAGAATAAATCCAAAGCGGGCCGGGGCAAGACCACGTACCGCGATCGTCGCGGCGAAGTGCTGTTCATTGACGCTCCCAAGTCCGGCTACATGCTCGATCGGGTGCTGCGAGCGTTCACGGACGAGGACACGCTGTCGATCGTCAGCACGTTTCATAAATGGAAACGCGGAGACGGCAATGAAGAGATCGCCGGTTTCTGTAAGAGTGCCAAGCTGACCGAGATCGCGGAGCACGGGCATGTGCTAACGCCGGGTCGCTACGTCGGCGCGGAAGAGATCGAAGCAGACGCCGAACCGTTCGACGAAAAGATGGGTCGATTGGTGGGTGAGTTAAACGGCCAGTCCGTGGAGTCGGCCAAGCTTGAGCAAGCGATCAGGTCGAATTTGGAGGCGTTGGGGTATGGGGAATGAATGGCCAATTCGCAGCGTTATGGATCTTCAGAACGATGAGGTGCTGTTGGTTGAAGATGGGAATCATGGCGAATATCGTCCACGCAAAGATGAGTTTGGTGCGATTGGAACCGCATTTATCCGCGCCGCAGACATGGCGAACGGGCGGGTTCTGTTTGAATCAGCACAGAAAGTAAGTGACGCGGCAATGAGTCGTATCCGCAAGGGCTTAGGACGAGGCGGGGACGTCATCTTGTCGCACAAAGGAACCGTTGGTAAGCTTGCGTTTGTACCGCGCGATGCCCCCCCCCTTTGTATGTTCACCGCAGACTACCTTCTGGAGGTCACTCAAAGACGATGTTCTTGATCGCAGGTATCTGTACGCTTTCCTTAACTCGAGAAATTTCGGCGATCAGTTGCACTCTCGAGCTTTGAAACGTGGTTCACGCCGCCTGATCCAGGCGGGACTGTTCAGCCACCGCCCAAGTACAAGATGTTCGTGGTGGTTTGGATCGCGGTCTATGCCACAGTGCTACCGCTGATCGCGACGCTGAAGCCTGTGATGACGACGACGTTTCCGCCGCTGCTGGCCAGTGCGATCTTGGCCGCGATCAGTGTGGGGATGATGACCTGGTTGGTTCTGCCTGCGTTGACGTGGTGTTTCCGCAGTTGGTTGTATCCGCAGGCAAGAGACACAAGATGAATCCAATCATTGAACTCTTGGTCTACACCGCATTTGCCGGTGCGGCGATTCCGATCGGCGGATTTCTGGCTTCGATCGAACGGATTCATCCGGAGTGGTTGGAAGCGGAATTTCGTCACACGGTCATCGCGTTTGGCGGCGGCGCGTTGATCTCTGCGGTGGCACTGGTCAATCGCGATGGCACGCGCCAGAGCATCGTGAACAACGAATACCTGCATCGCCGTTCGGCAGAAATCTTGGAACGCATCGAGATCACGAGTCGCGACCAATTGAGCGATTTACTTCGCGAACGGTTCGGGATTGAATTGCCGCTACCCGCCGATGTCTTCGTTCTGGTTAGGCAACTTCAATGAGCAAACGCAAATCACTGCCGCCAAAGGTCAAACGCATGACGCGAGAAGGACGGCGGGCATCCGCAGTCACTTGGTTGCCAACTTATACCGGCAAAAATGAATTGCGTGGTTACTGCAATCATTTCGCCGTCGATTGGCGATGTGCTGCGGCTGAATTGAAGTTACTCGGCGTCAACCTGGACGCCGCCTACCTGGCTCAACGTGAAAGGACGGAAGCCGAGACGATTCGCAAACGTCAAGAACAGAAGCAACATCGGGATGCGAAGAGCAGCGGGCGTTGGCATCCCTATGCCGATCCGATGGCAGCCTACGCCGCCGGTGATTTCGCGGCGCTGCACGACCTCGAACACAGGCAGATGGCTGAAGACGGTGAACGATTCGATCAAGCCGACGATTCGACTGATTCGGTCCCGTTCTGATTCTCGCAGGTTGTCCAATCACTGACCACTTCGGATTCGCCAAAAAAGAGAATCCGCGAATAACCCAGAGCCAAAAACAGCACCCGATCCGCTGGGTTGTTCGCAAACCCAACGGCCTCGCATCACCCAAGTCGCCATGCTTTGAGGACGGATTCGCGAATCTGGCGCGGCAACCACTCCCGTATGTTTTTCGCAGCGGTGCGCGCACGCAGGCCTTTGGCTTTCGCGGCAATCGTGGATAACGGAAATGCCGGTCACTTTAGCGATCGCCGAGAGTGATTACGCCGACATAGCCGGCACAAAAGGAGTCACATTCCAATGCAACATAACCCGTGTTATCCGCCGCCCGACGAAGTGGCTATCCTGTTTTCCTGAAAAAGCGGTGAAGCATGCCGTTTTTGACGCGACTCTTGCTCATGGAGTTACCCACACAACTTCTCTGGACGTTCAGACACGTTCAGACCCTGATGTGAACGAAAGGTCGACATGGTTTCCATGTCGGCCTTTCTTCGTTTTACCCATTAAATCGCCGTGCTTTCGCGTGGGTCGCCACCGGGTCGCGTTCTTCGTTTCTTGGCCGAGGTCATTACCTCGGGTCATGCGATCGGGTTATGCGATCGGGTTATGCGATCGGGAACAAAACGGGCTTCTGGGGCCGTTTTCTTGACCTCTTCGTTTCTCTGCCCGTTCGGGTTAAGGAACGTCCGGACCTCTGGGGTCGAAGCGGATTTGAAACGCATTTGACTCTGCAAAACGTTTGGTTTTTCAATTCGACAGCACGGGAGGGGGTGGCCGTCAGCCCGTTTGCCGACGAAGAAGCCGAGAATGGCTGGTTAATGTGATTTTGAGATACCAAGAATGATGCGGCCGTCTAGAACGCCGGTGGAGTAACGCCTTTGGCTTTGAGGGCGGCGAGATACTTGTCGGGGTCGGCAAGCAGTTTGTCTTTGCATCCCTCGCAGCAGATCCACACGGACTTGCCGTTCACGTCCACCTTCTCGGGGACTCCCATCGTGCCGAGCATCTCGCCGGAGACGGGGCACATGTGTTGAGCCATCGCGGACTTGGAGTCCTGGGGCGATAGTTCTTTCAGGCCGGGCATCATCTTGGCCATTGGTGAATCAGCATCCATAGCATCGTGGTCAGAGTGGTCGTCGGCGGTCTCGCTGGTGGGCGTTGCCGGTGTTGCGATCGGTTCGGTCTCGGGGGTGTTGCAACCGTAGAGCCCTAGGACGAGAAGGCCGCATAGAACGGCGGGGGCGAGTTTTCGAGGTCGCATCGCTTTGCCTTATTGTTCATGGAGAGGGAGATGGGGAGTCTGGGAGACAAGGGGAGTTGAGAGTTGGGTTGGATTGATGGATATGTCTATATCACTCCCAGCTCCTGACTCCCCAACTCCCAGACTCCCCCTCTCCCGACCCAATTCTGATGCGTGGGGCGTGGCTTTCTTCACGACTTGCCGAAAGAATTCTGTTTTCCCAATGAATTCGTGAAGAAACGGACTCGTCGAGCATCAACATACCCGTAAGCAAGAACGTCCCCTGAAAATCGAGCGGGTCATGTCCATGAACGATTGCCAATCGGTCCAGCCTCATCTGTCTGCCTACCACGACGGTGAGTTGTCGGCTGCGCAGTCCGGAGCAGTTGAGAAGCACATCAAATCGTGTGAGGCCTGCGCGGCGGAATTGACTTCGTTCGAGTCGCTGCGAGTGGTTTTCGATCAGTTACCCGTGCCGGCGAAACCGACCGATCTTTGGCAGCGAATTCAACGCGAGCTTCCGACAACGGTCGAGCCAGCAATCGAGCAGGTAACCCTGTCGCGAAAATTTGGCGTCTGGATTCGCGAGTCGCCATACGGAGCGGGTTTAGTGTCGATGGCGGCGTCCGTGTTGGTCTTGTTGAGCCTGGGGCTCTGGTACGGCGGGGAAGAAAGATGGGGAGAAGGGGAGATGGGGAGCCGGGGAGCAATGGCGATGCACGGAAGCGACGGGCATTCGCACGATGACGAAATGTCGGCCACCCACATGGCCGAATTCGCGAACGTGATGAGCGACTATTTGCAGAAATTGCCGAGTGACCCGGACGCAGCGGAACAAATGCTGCTCTCGAAATACCACGGCGAGAAAGTGGACGCTGACGGTGCAGTGAAATTGGTCGGCTATCGACCGATCATCTCAGGCGGATTGCCGGAAGGATATTCGCTCGCATCGACGAGCGTGTTGAAGATGCCGTGCTGCACGTGCGTCAAAGTGGTCAGCAAACGGAGTGATGGTTCGACGTTGGTGCTTTTTGAACACGACGACGACGAGGCAGCTTGGTTCGGCGATCGCCCGTCAACCATGGCGATGTGCGGCGATAAGAATTGCTGTCTCGTTGATCTCGATTCCAGCATCGCGGCAACTTGGAAGCAAGGCACTCGAAGTGTCACCGCCGTCGGCGTTCGTGACCAAGAAGAAGTGGCGACGCTGGTGAAGTGGCTGGAGAAGAAGATTTAGAGGGGGAGTCAGGGAGTCAGGGAGTCAGAGAAATGTGACAGTTACTTCAATCCTCCCCCCCTCCCCCTCTCCCAGACTCCCCCACTCCGTGTCTCCCAGACTTAAAAAGCGAAACTATGAAAGACTTTTTGAAACGATATCGAACGAAACTTTGGCTTGCACAAGCCGCTGGGTTTGTGCTGCTCGGTGTCGTCGTGGCCTCATGGTTCGGTGGCGGTGATTCTGGGGAGCCGAAAGTCTCGACGACCTCTGCTACCGAGTCGGCTCAATCGAAGCCTTCGATCTGGACGTGCAGCATGCACCCGCAAATACGTCGGGATGGGCCTGGCAGTTGCCCGATCTGCGGGATGGACTTGGTGCCAGTGAGAGAATCGGCGGACGGCGTCCGTACGGTTTCGATCAGTCCCGAAATCAAGAAGCTGATGAACGTGCAGGTCAGCCCCGTGCGCCGGCAATACGTGACGGCGGACGTTCGCATGGTCGGCAAGATCGAGTACGACGAAACGCGTCTCGCCCACATCACCGCGTGGGTGCCCGGCCGCTTGGAACGCATGTTCGTTGACTTCACCGGCATCGAAGTCAATGAAGGCGATCACATGGTGCAAATCTACAGCGAATCGCTTTACACCGCCCAAGAAGAATTGCTCGCGGTCACGAAACGAGACCGGCCGCAGAGTTCATCGCGTTTTATCGAACCTCTCGACTTAGCCGAATCGGCACGCGAAAAGCTTCGATTGCTCGGGCTGACTGTCGAACAAATTCAAACGATCGAGCAACGCGGCACGTCATCGGAAACCGTCACGATCTATTCGCCGGTTGGCGGTGTCGTCGTTGACAAACTGAAACAAGAAGGTGACCGAGTTCAAACTGGTGATCGAATCTACTCCATCGCGGACCTGAGTGTCTTGTGGGTGCAAATGGATGCGTATGAATCGGACTTGGCGTGGCTGCGTTATGGGCAAGACGTTGAGTTCACAACCGAAGCGTATCCCGGCGAAGTTTTCAAAGGCCGAATTGCGTTCATCGACCCTGTTCTGAACGAAGACACGCGGACGGTGAAGGTTCGCGTGAACGTGGCGAACGATGACGGACGATTGAAGCCTGAGATGTTCGTTCGTGCGATTGTGAAGTCGAATGTCGCTTCGGGTGGTCGGGTGCTCAATGCTTCGCTGGCCGGCAAGTGGATCAGCCCGATGCATCCGGAAATCATCAAGGACAGACCGGGCGACTGTGACATTTGCGGAATGCCGTTGGTGCGAGCGGAATCGTTGGGCTATGTGACGGCAGAACCAACCGGCGCGTCGAAGCCGCTCGTTGTGCCGGCGTCGGCGGTGTTGCTGACTGGCACCCGAGCCATCGTTTATGTGCAGATTCCGGATGCGGAAAGGCCGACTTACGCGGGCCGTGAAATCGTGGTCGGTTCGCGGGCTGGTGATTTTTATCTGGTCAAATCGGGACTCAACGAAGGCGATCTTGTTGTGACTAATGGCAACTTCAAGCTCGATAGCGCACTGCAAATTTCCGCGAAGCCTTCGATGATGACGCCGGGGGGAGTTGGGAGTCTGAGAGAGGGGGAGTCTGGGAGAGGGGGAGATCGGGAGCGGAAAGGAATGCACGCGGGACACAACTCCCCGACTCCCCCTCTCCCAGACTCCCCCTCTTTGCCGCCTGCGGTTCGTGACGCGATGCAAAACATCGTCGCTGAATACAAGAACATTCGCGCTTCGATCGAAGCGGCGAATCTCGCCGAACTTCGTCAACGGTACATCCAGCTCGGCGAAATGGTCGCGAGCCTACCGGCCGACTTGATCGGGCCGGACATGCGGCCGCAGTGGTTCGAGGTCGCGATGTTGCTTCGCAACGATGTTGCAGAAGGTCGCGACGTTGATTCGATGCAAGAGGCCGATCGCGTGTTTACGTTGACGCGGCAGCACGTCGACCAGATGAAGGCTAAGTTCCCGCTTCCGATGTCACATGACGAAATGCAGATGCCGGCGATGACAGACATGAATGCTCCGCCCCAGGTCGTCGAACAAATCAGCGGATTCGTCAAACCGTATCTCGAGTTGTCACGAGCGCTTGCTGCCGATGAACTTGACGCCGCCAAGCAGGCTGTCGAGCCGCTGCATCAGCATCTCGCCGCTCTGTTGCCAACCGTTTCGGACGAAAAGGCCGTCGAGGTATGGGAGAAGGAGAAACGCGATCTATCGGAGATCGTGGCTCGGTTGCAAAAAGCGAATGACCTCGCCGGTCTGAGAAGCGGTTTTTCGTTGTTGTCCGAGTCAATGCTTAGCGTCGAACGTATGTTCGGCCTACCCACTGAGTCAACGCTCTACGAGCTGCATTGCCCGATGGCGTTCGAGGGGCGTGGTGCATCATGGCTACAAACAGACGATGCAGTTCGCAATCCGTACTACGGCATGTCAATGCTGAAGTGTGCGGATCGAGTGGAGGAACTTTGATGTACGAGCGAGTTAAGAGCGTTTTAATTGCTCCCAAAGTGGCAAAGCCATTAGGAAGAAACGAGAAGTGTCATCATTGCGGATGCCTTGCCACAGATCGAATGCGTCCTGAGTGTCTGTCAACAACAAAGCAACTTCAGACTTTGAGAACTGTCGGGCTAGGTTGTAGTCCGCATGGTGTCGTTTCTGTTGCAATTGAACGAATGTGGACGAGACCGTTTGGAGTTCTGGCGGAATTGAAAAAGAACCGAGCACAGCAGCAATGCTGTTTGGCAACATGGCACCGGCGAAAGATCGACAGGCAGAATTCATCGAAGTGTGTGAGTAGCCGCGACCAAGAACGTGACGATATTTGCGTCGATTCAATTGACCCCCGAACATCATTGTTGTGGCTTCGTCGACGAACAAATGGAACAGTGAATAATACGCCGTCGATACAGCCCGGCGAAGACTCGCCTGTTTCGGGCGACGGGTTTCTAGCCCGTGAAGCATCCTCGCCTGCTCCAAGAGATCGGTGGGTAAATTCATTGTTACCGGTCCGTCACCGCAGAATCCCCGGAAAATTCTTCGTCCGCGTACTCTTGCTCTTCACGAAGGTCCGCAGGACGAAGCGTTCGCAAGTAAGCAAACTCCTCGATACCGGCATCCCGCAATTCCTGACGAATTTGAGTTTCGATGGCACGTGTCAGCGTTCGTTCCAAATGCTCTTTTGGCGTGTCATCGGGAATGATCACCGTGATCTCATAAGAATCCTCACCGGCATGGTCGACGATGGGCATCCACTGAATGTCTTGGATCTTCGGCGCCGGCGGCAACTTTGGCCGCAACGTTTCGAGATCGAGCAGCTTTTCGAGCGATATGTGTGTCATGATTTTCTCCTTGCCTCCATTGTACGCGACGGCGGATTCGGCGTCAGTATGCAAAGCGGGCTAGTAAGGACCACTGGAACAACAAATGTCGTACTCATTCGTAGCGGAAGTCGTCAAGACTTTCGTTTTCAGCAGGGGACGAAACTCTTGACGAGTTCCGCTACGACAATCATGGTTCCGGCGGTCCAAAATGCCTGACTCTCAATTGGACGATGCCAAGCGATCACCGCTCGGGCGGCTGATTTGGTTCTGCTTGACCAACAAGCTGGTCGTGTTGCTGCTCGTCATCGCCACGATTAGCTGGGGCGTGATGGTCGCCCCGTTTGATTGGGACACGGGTGTATTGCCACGCAATCCGGTGCCCGTCGATGCGATTCCAGACATCGGCGAGAACCAACAAATTGTGTTCACGCAGTGGATGGGTCGCAGTCCGCAAGACGTCGAGGACCAAATCGGGTATCCGTTGACGGTGGCTTTGCTCGGCATCCCCGAAGTGAAAACGATCCGCAGCTATTCGATGTTCGGCTTCTCGTCGATCTACATCATCTTTGGCGAAGACGCGGACTTTTATTGGTCGCGAACGCGGGTGCTGGAAAAGCTGAACAGTTTGCCGGCCGGCACGTTGCCTGACGAAGTGCAGCCGACATTGGGGCCAGACGCCACGGCACTCGGTCAGATCTACCTCTACACGCTCGAAGGCCATGATCCCAACGGCAACCCGACGGGCGGTTGGGACTTACGTGAGCTGCGAACGATCCAGGATTACTACGTTCGCTATTCGTTGATGTCAGCGGAGGGCATCAGCGAAGTGGCCTCGATCGGTGGCTTCGTTCAGGAATATCAGATCGACGTCGATCCTGACGCGATGCGGGCAGCCGGAGTCACGTTGGCGGGCGTGTTCGATTCGATTCGCATGACGAACGTGGACGTGGGCGCTCGCACGATCGAACTCAACAAAGCCGAATACGTCATCCGCGGCCTTGGTTTCATTGAAAACATCGAAGACATTGAAAAGACCGTCGTGAAGGTCACCGATAACGTGCCGATCACGGTCGCCGACGTCGGCAACGTGTCGCTCGGACCGGCTCTGCGGCGTGGTGCGTTGGACAAGGCCGGCGCGGAAGCCGTCGGCGGCATTGCGGTCGTGCGGTACGGATACAACCCGTTGGCCGCGATCAAAAATATCAAGCAACGAATCAAAGAGGTGTCACCCGGATTGCCGACGAAAGTGCTAATTGACTACCAGAAAACGACGGCCGATGAAGTCGACTTGTACGCCGATCGCAACGGTCTAGAACTGATTACCGGAGCAACGACCAGCAGCGATGCCTGGGTGAAGCACCTTCGCGGCATGTCACAAGACAAATGGCCGGCCTGGATCACGACCAGCCAAGTCGCGGTGGTGCCATTCTATGATCGCACCGGATTGATCTACGAAACACTCGGCACGTTGAACACGGCGCTCCTGGAAGAGATCTTAGTCACGATCATCGTGATCTTGGTGATGGTCGTTCACCTGCGCAGTTCGTTCTTGATCAGTGCGTTATTGCCGCTTGCGGTGCTGATGTGTTTCATCGCGATGAAGACGTTCGGAGTCGATGCCAACATCGTTGCACTGTCGGGAATCGCCATCGCGATTGGGACGATGGTCGACATGGGAATCATTGTCACTGAAAACATACTTAAATATCTGGATGAAGAAGAGTCTGGGAGAAGGGGAGAGGGGGAGTCTGGGAGAGAGGAAGATTGGGAGTCAGGGAGTCAGGGAGAGGAGGAGTCAGGGAAAGTAAAGTCCGATGAGTCAGCAACAACATCTCCCCCACTCCCCTTCTCCCCGACTCCCCCTCTGGTTTTGATCTTCAAGGCTACGCACGAAGTTGCTGGTGCGGTGCTGACCGCCGTGACGACCACCGTGGTCAGCTTCCTGCCGGTGTTCACGATGATTGGTGCAGAAGGAAAACTGTTTCGTCCGCTTGCTTTTACCAAAACGTTCGCGTTGGCGGCTTCGGTGATTGTTGCGTTGACGATCATTCCACCTGCGGCTCACATCTTGATGGGTGGCCGAATCGAATCGAAGAGCCTGCGTCGTGGAGCCTGGTTCGCGTTGCTGATCCTGGGCATCGCTGCGTCAATGATGTTGACGTGGTGGGTCGGAGCGATCTTGATCGGACTGTCCGCTTACAAGTTGTGGGAAGAACGCATTCCCCAGCGGTTCCAGCGAATCGGTCCCTACGCGGCCAGTGCCGTCGCCGCGCTCGTTGTCGGTGTGCTGCTGACCCAGGAATGGTTGCCGCTGGGGCCGCAGAAAGGGTTGTTGCTTAATCTGACGTTTGTCGGCGGTCTGATCGGCGGAATCCTCGGATTCTTCACGCTCTTTCAACGCTTCCTCTACGAACCGATCCTGCGTTGGTGTTTGAATCACAAGCTCGCGTTCTTGACGCTGCCGACATTGATTCTGTTGTTCGGTGGTTCCGCTTGGCTGGGATTCGACAAAGTGTTCGGTGTCGTGCCAAAGACGCTCTCGCTCATTGGTGTTTCCGAATCAACCGTCCGCGAGTCGAGACCGTGGCAGACGGCAACGAGCATCCTGCCGGGGCTGGGCAAAGAGTTCATGCCGCCGCTCGATGAGGGTTCGTTCCTTTACATGCCGACCACGATGCCGCACGCGTCGATCGGTGAAGCGTTGGACGTGCTGCAATTGCAAAATCAGTTGCTGGTGTCCATTCCAGAAGTCGAATCCGTGGTCGGAAAGATCGGCCGCGCCGACACGCCCCTCGATCCGGCTCCGGTGTCGATGATCGAAACTTACATCACTTACAAGTCGGAATACAAATCGGACGAAAACGGTCACCGTCAGAATTTTCGTTACGACGAAGGCACCGGCCAATTCGAGCGTGATGAAGACGGTAAGTTGATTCTCGATCCTGATGGCCGACCGTTTCGACAATGGCGTGATGAAATACGAACTCCCGACGACATCTGGCAAGCGATCACGACCGCCGCTCAGATTCCTGGAACAACGTCGGCACCAAAGTTGCAACCGATTGCGGCCCGAATCGTGATGTTGCAAAGCGGGATGCGAGCTCCGATGGGGATGAAGGTCAAAGGCCCGGATCTGGAGACGATCGAAAAGGTTGCGTTGGATTTGGAAGGCTTGTTGAAGCAGGTACCGACTATCCAAGCATCCGCCGTGATTGCCGATCGGATCGTCGGAAAGCCGTATTTGGAAATCGACATCGACCGCGATGCGATCAAACGATACGGGCTGCACGTTCGCAGCGTGCAGGACGTAATCGAAGTCGCAATCGGTGGCCGGCAGATCACGACGACCGTCGAAGGCCGCGAGCGTTTCCCAGTTCGAGTGCGTTACGCTCGCGAACTACGTGACGATTTGGAATCGCTCGACCGCATCCTCGTTCCGACGCCGATGGGACCGCAGATTCCGCTCGGACAACTCGCCGACATTCGCTACACCCGTGGCCCGCAGGTCATCAAGAGTGAGGACACATTCCTGTTGGGCTACGTTCTGTTCGACAAGAAACCCGGCGAGGCCGAAGTGGATGTGGTCGAGGACGCTCAAGCGTTCTTGCAATCGAAGATCGACTCGGGCGAGTTCGTTTTGCCTGCTGGCGTGTCGTACACGTTCGCGGGCAACTACGAGAACCAAATCCGCTCGCAAAAGACGCTGGCGATTGTGCTGCCACTGGCCCTCGGCATCATCTTCTTGATTCTGTATCTGCAATTCAAATCGGCGATCACGACATCGCTGGTCTTCAGCGGCATCCTGATCGCGTGGGCTGGTGGATTCATTATGTTGTGGTTGTACGGCACCGATTGGTTCCTCGACTTCAGCATTCTTGGCACCAACATGCGAGAACTATTCCAAGTCAAAACGATCAACCTCAGCGTCGCCGTCTGGGTCGGCTTCCTGGCCCTGTTCGGCATCGCCAGCGACGACGGCGTGATGATCGCGTCGTATCTGGACGAGAGCTTTCGCAAGGACAAAATCGAAAACGCCAAGCACGCTCGCGAAGCCACGATCACCGCCGGCATGCGTCGAGTCCGTCCCTGTTTGATGACGACAGCAACCACTCTGCTCGCGTTAATCCCGATTCTCACCTCAACGGGACGCGGTAGCGACATCATGGTCCCGATGGCGATCCCCAGCTTCGGCGGCATGACCATCGAGATCATGACGATGCTTGTCGTGCCAGTGCTGTACTGCAGTGCAATGGAGTGGAAGTTGCGTCTGGGAATCAAAGACGAGCGATTCGCCGAGGATGCGTAGCGGAAGTCGTCAAGACTTTCGGCATCCCGCGCCCAAATCCGAAACGCTCAACGAGTCCCGCTACCAAACCAAATCCATCGTCTCAGCGATCAAATTCAACTGGCAAGTTCACTCGTCGCCCGATCGGGTGCATCGACGGCAAGTGATGATACCCAACATGGCCAAAATGAAACCGGCTTATGCCTTGCCGTCTGGGGCGCGATGGTACACACGATGGACAACGAACGTGACGGGGTAGTTTCCTGAGAAAAAAATTCGCGACCAATTACTCGCGTCACATTTTCTTCGCACATTTTCTTCGCCGAGACAGTTCCTAAGCCAGTTCGCCAAAGATTCCTTCGGCGATTAACGAGCTTCGTAAAGCGATCGAGTCGGCATGGTTGAATTGCAACACGAACACAGTTGTGCGACCGATTGGCGTCAACCCTTGAATCATCGGACCGACTAGGTGAAAGTGATCGTTCCATGCGTCCGTTCGCGGATGAAACAGCCGTGATAGTGCCCCTGACTCCGGGTCGAGGCCCGCGATGTTTGGCCCTTTGTAGCTGTTGCATCGCGTGCAGGAGAGAGCCAAATTGGATTGGATTGTTTCGCCGCCATGTTGACGGGCAATCACATGATCGATGGGAAACGTCAAAACGTGAACGACCTGTGGCATCAGACAATACTCACAGCAACCACCGGCTCGCATCCCAACCGATTTGATGATGGCTGAGTTCATTACGCCGACTTCAATGCTCGCCGCGCTCGCGAGTGCCAGAGCGAAACCAAATCGGCGATGTGGTTGAAGTTCTCGAGTTCCTGCGTTTCGGCATCCGACAAACCGCCTTCGGCGTTCCGCTGCAGGAGTTCGGATACCCGATCTTGGTCGTCCGATGAAATCGAAAGCGTCAGCACATGCTCTGCAAGCTCACGCGATAACTCACCAGAACCTTCAACCACACGGCCAAAAATGGCAGCTTCGGTAAAAATGTCGGCGTCTGCTCGTGTCATGTCGCTCACTGGGGCCCCCTTCGATGATGTAGAAGATCAATTTGCATTCTATTCACGAACGGGGCAGCGAGCAATCGCGAGATCGATGTTTGGACACTCGGGTTCAGAGAGAGAAGCACAGCAACAGAGCGTTATTTCGGGTGCGGTGACTGCACCTATCTTGAGACCGGCAGGAGTTCACCAGCTTCCCTTCGCTTCAGCGAGACGGCTCGGCTGCCCCCAAAGTTCGCGAAACGCATGAATTTCGCGTCCAGGGCAGGGCAAACTCGCGACGATCCTTCAAGGCCTGTTCCATCCGGTTCTCGATCCAAAGGGAGTCGACTGCTCCGTCGCCCACCGTCAGAAGCTCGCGGGGGAGGAGGAGCTTTCCGCTGCGTTCGATGACATACCACGTTGTCACGACATCCGGCCGCGATCTCAAAACAGAGTCTTTCCTTGGGATCGGGTTCTCTCCCATCAAGAACCACCGCCGTGGGGTGCGATCACCCAAATGACCGATCGCCACCTCATCAGGACCCAACACTTCGCTGCTAAGCCAAACGAGCCCTCAGGCATCCCCCAGGAGGAAAGCAGACCAACGGATAGAATCAGGAAACCGCCCCCCCCTCCTTCTGTAGACAACGTAACACCCAGAAAGATGCTATGTCCCTTGGTCTATATCTGTCCCTTGGTCTATATCTGTCCCTTGGTCTATATCTGTCCCTTGGTCTATATCTGCTGCGACTCGAAATCGCACTGCGCTTGAGTAGCGGTGAAACGCCACAGCACTCCGAGTAGACGGGAAGCTTGGGGGAAGCTTGGGGACGGGAAGCTTGGGGACGGGAAGCTTGGGGACAGAGCATCTTTTCGGGTGTTTAGCGAGCTTCGGGACAGTCGAGCCGTCTCCTGAAGGGACGGCAAGCCCCTGAACTCCGGTCTAGCTCAAAATAGGTGCATTTACACCACCCGAAAAAGTGCTCTGTCCCTATGCTTCCCCGGTCAGCCCGGTGTTCCGCGTGAAGCAGTCCCGACGTGCTTGGCGGCTTGTTTGGTCTTCGTTGCCAACGCCTCAGCCAGTTCAACGGCTTTGCGTTCGCTGCCCTGTTTCGACTCCAGCACAAAGCACCCAGCCCGGAACAGGTCAATGCGTCCCTGGGAGAATGTGCCGACACCGTTGTTGAACAGGATCGACTTTTCAAAGACGTAGCGGTTTTCTTCCTTGTCGGTGGTCGTCACATCGGGTTGATCGACACCCAGCAGCTCACAAAGCTCTTTCAGAAACGACTGCGAGTTCGCCAACTCCGCCCCACCGGATTTTTCCCATCGCAAAACAAATTCATCAGGCGTCATGAAACCCTCAGGTAGGAATGGACCAAGCAGATGCGATGACCGCTCGGTGATTGACGATGATGTGATTCATAGAGAACTTCTGCCGGAACCCAGGCGGTTGATTCCGACCAGCCGGCATCGGCATCGAAGCCGGTAATCGCCAATGGCTCCTTTGCCAATTGGCTGCGAACACGCTCGACACATTGATGACGATCACCGCAGATTACATAGCCGACCATTCCGGCCAAAGCGTGGCCTCCGCTGTACTTGCAAGTCACAAAACGATTGATGCCGTCACGCACGTAGCGTCGTGCAAGTGTGTTGCCGGTACTCTCGATACGTTTGCATTCGATAGCGAGATACAGCACCTCGTCAAACGTATAACCAATCTCAATGTCAATTAAACCCAACGGGCTGCCGTCATCAACAATATCAGACTGTGTTTCACGAGAGATGCGAAAACGCGGTGATGGTTTCATCGCGTCTTTGACTTTCTTCATTTCGCGTCTGAGTACGTTGGTGATCTCGTCCTCATCGGCGGTAACCGAAACACGCGGGTCAAGGTCAGTAGCGGGCCAAGCGGCATGGAGTATTCGTAGCGCCGTCCGCAGGTAACCACGCTGCACCTTCATACACAGTTGGGGATTCAAATCCCCGAATGAAGCTAGCTTGACCACAGATTAACTCACCGGTTCCAGCAGTTTCGAGAAGATACTGTCGGCATCATCCTGTGCTCGTGCCCGCGACCAGAAGCGTCGCTGGGCGTGTTTGACAACGATGCACTGCTGGTCATCGAAAAACAACATCGACCTTCGGCTCTGGAAATTGGCAGCGATGGGCGAGTGAAGCAAGTTTGCCAAGCGGCGTCCGTCAATGAACTGATCGACGTTGGACGTTTTGATCTTTTGTTTTCGTGATGCGTCAAAACGAACAACCACGGCTCGGATGTCTTTCAGCCCAGCAAGGATCTCAACGTTAGCAACGACCTCAGCGTCGATCAGATTGGCGCGGACTGCTTCTTGAAGTGATTCGGCGTAGGCGTTCATCACGTCATCATCTGCGGGTAAGACCGCCTGCGACTTTGATCCGCGCCGCGTGAAGTCGAGGTCGTATCGAACGACATCAGTGATGTACTCACGATCCCAGTCGTCAATTTCAAAATAGTCGAAGACGGCTTCGTCAAGCGACTCGAACCCGTCGTCATCGCCAGATTTGGAACGTCGGTCGTATTCACGAACTAATGCGGCGCTATCCGATTTCGTTTGCGGGATTCGGATGGGCAAACGCAACAAATCGTTCGGCATAACAATTTGCTTGTCGATTCCAAATCGAGTGGAGGTCAAGAAGAAACAGTACATTGCGAGTGTCGAATTAACGACCGTGCACAAAAATCTCCCCTGCCAATCTAAGGTATCGCCCAGCGGAATCCCGTAAAATGAGACCGCGTAAGCGACATCGTGATTGCAGAGTGCTGCAACCAGACGCTCATCTTGAAGGCTTTGTTTGAGCAGACAAAGGTTCCCAGTGTATATGCTCTCCGCACGAGGCCACTGAGCCTGTGCGTATTGCATTTTCGGAAGACCATGCGTTTGTTGCAGCCAGCGCTGAAGCTGGCAATTTTCAAGCATTGGCATACGTTGAACAGTTGCCGGAACTTCCTGAGATTGCGTGCCCTTGATGAAGCCCTGTCGAAGGCCTGTCCCCAGCTCTTCCAAGTAGTCTGCAATCGTTCCAAATTCAGACTGAAGCCTTGACACAATCGCCAAATCACGTGCTGACCCAAACGATGCCATCTTCAACAGGTAATCACACGAATTGAGTTTACGAATCGGTACACGATGTGACTTCTCTGCATTAAGGTCGATCATGCCGTGCTGCCGAAACGACTCGCTACGTTCAGCGGAGACAAACAACAGACTGTCGGTAGCTTCTGACTCCATGTTCTCAGCAATAAAAATGATCGCCGGTTGTTTTGCAGACGGGAACAGTCCCTTGTCGTGCAATGATGACAGATTGATTAGCTCGCGTGTTGCGAACGAACGATACAAACCACGCTGCGCCCTGAGTGACTGGGCTTCTTGGCTAAAGAAGTTCTTTGCATCAATAATAAGACCGATCCGGGCGCTCTCGGTTCCAAAGTCACGGCTGCGCCAAATGAACGCTTGGTCGATTGGAGATCGGTAGGGTAACTCGATTGGCGGTTCCTGTCGCTTGCAATAGTCGATGTGCGAACGCAAACTCTGCTGGCGAGTTGAACGACTTCCTTTAGGTTTGTTCCACGGTGGATTGCCTACAACAATTGAAAACTCTTTCCGCTTGAACTCGTCGTGAGCGGAAAACGTTTCGTCCTCAAACGCATCGGACACGAAAAGGTTGCGTTCCTTTAAACTGCGGCGAAACTTCAACTGCTTGACGGATGATGGCGAAGGATCGAGTTCAAACGCAGTCAGGCAGAGTGAAAACGCAGCGATTTCGATCGCTGTTTCTTCTAAGTCGACACCAAAAAGCTGATGCTCCAAAACGTCTCGAACCAATGTCCGCGTCAGTTTCTCACCCGCACTGATACGTCTTGCCACAAGACGCCGAAACGCTTCGACAAGGAAGACTCCTGACCCACACGCCAAGTCCAAAACCTTGGGCTTATCGGGTAGCGGAGCCTCAAACAACGCATCATCGAAGACTTGCGAGAATACAAGATCGACAAGATTGACCGGCGTGTAGTGGGTGCCGCGTTTCTTTGCCAGTTCCTGATTGTCGGCGTAGATGAAACGCTCGTAGATTGAACTGATAAGTTCGATCGGAATCACTTCAAAATCGTAACGCCAGAAGTCAAACGATTGCTGGCCGCTGGTCAGGTCTTCACGAGCAACGATTCGCCGAGCAATATCGAGATGCTCTTTCGCGAACGTGTAGGTGTCCTGGTCCGATTTTGATTTTGGTGGTGGTGGGAACAAATCGCCGTTGAATGTATCACGCATGCGTTCGAAGAAGACGCGTGTTTCATCGGTGTCTTCAAGGACATCGCGGAACTCTGTCCCAGCCAAGCCTTTGAATAACTCACGCGGCAGCACTCCACGGGCTTCCAGATACGCGGTGAACATTGTTCGTAGCATCAACCGATGCGATGCAAGCGACGGACATCCCTGCTTGACCAGCATTTCGCCTGCTTTGCCAAGGTCTTCGGCGAGTTTGGTGTCGATGCGTTCGGATTTTTTAATCCGTGATCCTCGCGCCGTGTCCCAGAACTGTCCACTTTCCAAGCTGATTCGATCAAGTTCAAACTGCCGCAGTTGCTCCAAGTCATCGGTTGCGGCACGGAGCAATTCAGCCGGATGTGCGCCCTCCCCAACCGATTCGACCGGAGGCTTGTAGGCATTCAGAATCTGAATTGTACTCGGGGTGACAATCCAGAGCATGCGCCCAAGACCGTGGTTCCATACCGTGCGATGCCACACTCGAACCTGTTCAGGAGTCGGGTCTGCAGCGAGACTTTTGAAATAGATGCACGGAGCACCGCCAAGCTCAAAAATATCGGTGACACCCAGTTTCTTCGCATTGATGACGGCATCGTATCGAAATCGACGATCTGAAAGTGCAGGGTCGGATTTCAAATCTTCCGCATTGTAGAATCCGCCTGTTTTACCCAAATGCCTATCGCCCCCAAGGTCGAAACCGAGGTCTTCGACGACACGGCGATATTCGGCGGTGACTTGATTAGTGGACACTAATAATGGTATCGAATTTGGATGTGTTCGTTGGCGTGATGGAATGGTTAAGCGGCTGAACCGCCAACCTTGCGTTTGAGAGCGAGGCGTTTTTTAAGAAGCTTGTTCAGGGCGATCCAGTCTTCTTCGTTCAGCGGTTGTTCAGCGGCGACTTGGAGGAACTCTCGCGTGGAGTCGAATTGAACCAATTTGTTGAGCGGATCAGGTAGCAGTCCGCTCAACTGGAAATACTCCACCTGGTCGGCGTCTAAGGCGTCGGCCAGTGACCGAATGACGTCAAGGGATAAGTTGGCTGGACCGGTTCCGGTTTCAATCTTTGAGACGTATGAAAAATCAATCGAAGCGGAAGCGGCTAATTGTCGGACTGACAATTTTGCGGCCAGCCGGTCGTGACGTAAACGTTGTCCGAAGGCGCTCGAGTTTTGCGGCATTTATCCACACCTGTTCATCTTGCGTATTGAGGTGATGGAAATCGTAGCTGGATGTTGACTGCCATTCAACGCCCCTAACAGCAGTGATCGTACGCAGGGGGCGTGACACGCTTGGTCACCCCGATCGAACAGGAGCTAATCTGACCTCCAAAATGCGTCATCGAAGATGTTCGAGTTTACTTCGGGGATCATCAGCGGTCCAAGTTTGGCATCGCGCGACGCATGAAGTCATCGAACATCGGGACAGTGAATGCGATCTCGCCATATTCGGGACTATAAATCATCCCTTTTTGAATCAGGCTGGCACGCCGAGGGCTGAGGCTGGTGACCTTCAGGCCCATCGTTTCGGCAACTTCACTTTTTCGATACGGTCCTTCGCCAAGTTCCGCTATTGCTTGAAGCAATTTCTTTTCGCCGGGCTTGAGTCGATCGAAACGCACTCGAAAAAAGTTCTGGTCAAGCCGCGTCACCACGACTGACGATGCCAAGGCCATGATCAACGCACCAAGCTCTTTTTCATGGAAGTATTGAAGCTCATCAATCAGCAACGCAACGGATGTTTCACAGTTCTTGGCTGCTTCGCCTATCACTACGAAAAGATCCGGGATGTCCAGTTCCACATCTCCGCTGTCAGCCGTCCCTTTCTCGGGTTCAATGTACAATCGGATCGAATACTCACCGGACGTCAATTTAATCGAACCGATGAACGCTCTCAACACGGCCAGTCCCCGTTTGACCGAAGCGTTCAATCGTGGCTTGCGATCAAGCTCGAACAGCAACTTGAAAAAGGCTCATGCCCGGTTCCGGGTTGATGATTTGAGCAGCGTTTTGACGAGTGTTTCAAAGAGCGCCGTGCCGCGTTGGCGGGCATTGTGAACGAATTCGAAGAACGCCAGATATACCGGAAGTTTCTCCTGCGAAATTCCTCGATGTGGACGAAGCCAACTGCGAAGAAGTGACCAAACTCCTTCCATTGTATTGACGTGGATTTCGCAAAATCCATCGCCATCATCATCGCGAGCGTATTCACCTTTGCTGTGACAAACCGTCTCATGCGCATAGCCCCAGTCCTCCAGGCGCCCCAGTCCTCTAGGCGCCCCAGTCCTCCAGGCGAAAGTTGATGTTGTACTCGTCTGTGTAGACCATCGTCCCAGGGGCAATGAACGCCTCGATGATCGGCTGAATTGTCTTTTGCTGAACGTTTTCGAGCATCCGCATCACGACGTTTCCGCCTCTCTGAATCATCCCGAATATCGGTGGCTTCTCTTTTTCAAGAGTGCCGCGACCACGTGCCCCTTTCAAACGTCGTTTCCGGCCTTTTCTCCCTTTTTTTTTAACGGTTTCAGGATATCCCTTGTGGCCAGCGACGACGTCAACTTCGTCACATTCGACCTCTCGTTCAAGGTGACCGGTTCCTGGCGATCGACAATGCCCTGACGCAATCGTGTGGCCATCTCTTGAGCTTGTGTTTCGGAAAGGTTCAATTCGCCAGCGATTTGCAAATTGGACAAATTCAACCCCATCAGATAGGAGCAAAGCATCCAAGTACGCAGCGGTTGATGGTGCCCCGCAAACACAGTGTCCGTCAAGTCGTCAAACGACTTTCGGCATGTTGAACAGCAATACCTTTGTCGGTCTCGCTCGGTGGTGTCGTGGCCGTTCTTGACGACTTCGTGTCCGCTACAATGCGGGCACGTGACACCGTCGGGCCAGCGTAGCTCACGCACCATTTCGTAGCACTTCGCATCGTCAATCAATCGCTGAATCGAAATCGTCATCCGTGACCTCCAGAAGCTACCTAGATACCCTTTGGCACCCAGTCTAGCGTCTGCGAGAGTAGCGGACCAGATCAACCCGGAGCCGGGGAAGAGCCTTCCTGTTTTGAGCCATTTTCTCATATGGGAAATTGGCAAGAAACAGGAAATACTAGGCGAAAACGATGCATTTCGCGTCTTTGAGGGCGATGGGCTCGCCCTGCGCCCTCTTATTCTCAAGCACACGCAGCGCTGGCCACGGTTGGGATTTGAGCAATCCGATGCTCTCTTGGAAGCGGTCTGGGGTGATGGGCAAACCGCTCGTTTCGCGGTCAAATTCAAACGCCTAAGCACTCCCCTGCAATTCCGCGAAGCCTTGCTCCAGATCCGCTCCTGGGAACTTTCCCTCGATGTCCATCCATTGGTCTTTGTTCCCTACCTGAAGTTTTCACAACTCGAAGAGTTGGACGAATTAGGACTTAGCGGGATCGACCTTTGCGGTAACGCGGTCGTCACAGTGACGGGTTGCTTGAAGGTGTTTCGATCAGGTTCAGCGAACCGGTTTCGCAGCAATTCGTCGATCAAGAACGTGTATCGCGGAATGACGTCCATGGTTGCCCGGCTGTTTGCAACCGAGCCCTCGTTCCCATTCGTGCAGGCAATCCGAGACGAGATTGCTGGCCGCGATCGTTGGGTGGAAACGGGCAAGTCAAAACCAATTGGATTGAGTGCGGTCTCCAAAGCACTCAAATCGTAGGAACAACGAGCGACAGGGAGGCACCCAGGCGACTCGATTTGAAAACGTTGTACTCATTGAGTCCAGATAGAAGGAGCCGAGCTATTCCAATTTCGCAAAGATGATCCCGATGGGAACATGGTGAAAAAGCGAAGAGAATGCTCTCTTCCGATCGTTCTGGCCGGACAAGCATACGAAGTCTACTTCACTGAGACGCATCTCACCGAACGACGTGCAACTTCATTGCAAAAGGCCGTGCTGAGCACTGAGACGAACGAGATAAGTAGTGATGCAGCTACTGAAAGCTCGTAACGCTTGACAGTGCCGGAAGATTTTCGAGATTGTCTTCGGCAATGTCCGCTTCATCGGTGCGGATCGTTTCGTGGCTGGTCAGATGGACCTCTTCGCCCACGCGAATTGCTTTGCTGGTTTCGTCGACGGTCGCGGTGATGATCGGTTTGCCTTCTTTCAGATAAGCGATCATCGCCTCTCGGCTGATGTCGAATTCAGTGCGGCCGGGCAAACCCAGCTTTGGCTTTCGGCAGCGAAAGTGTGTCGCCTTGCGATCGTCCGTTGCGTTGGTGGCGACGATCGCTAGGAACGCATCCCACTGTTGAGGTGTACCTTCAGCGTCGATCAAACCGCTCCGCTGCATGTCGAGGAACGCTTCATCGGATGGCTTTGCCGCGAACTCAATGAGCGCGTCGTGCAGCACTTTTTGCATGTCGAGATTGGTCATGGATTCGTGGTCCTTTGTCAGTTCCCGTTGGATGAAAAGTTTGGCCGGAACACTCCCAGTATACAAGTCGGGTCTCGCACGGCTATCTGGATATGCGTTTGAGTCCGCAGTTTTGAACCAGGAAACGCGGCCTCGCCCTCCTCAAAAGCGCTGCGAACGGTCTGGAAACCGATTTCATCTCCACTTTCGCGAAATACGGTTCGGTCAGCAAACTCCATTGCCGCGTCGACGACGAGGCGATCGAGTTTTCGAGAAAAGCCCGCGGCACCTTCGTTGGAGGGTAGTGATTTGCTCTCATCGGCGTACTTTGATGCGACACCTTCGTAGGTAACGCGCAGTAGCGTTTCACACCCCGGATCGGTCAAGTCAAAACAGTTCCCCAACTGGATCAGAGCACCAATGACTTCGCCGTCTTCGCCCGCCCATTGTCTTGCTCGCTTGGGACCGTACTCCCAGAAATAAACGCCGCCACCGAGCCAGTCGTATTCATTGCTGCTGGGTCGCCAATCTTCGACTTGGTGCGTCCCTGCAATCAGCCCGCGAACGAATCCCAATGCTTCGGGTCGCTCGGCAGGACATCCGTGATATCCCATGACGATGCGCCCAAACTGATTCATTTGCTCTCTCGCCTACTCGGAGTACCCAGACTAACGTTCGGAAGAATATTCGTCTGGTTGGCCATGATTGCTCCCTAAATTTCGCAGATCCTCGATTACCCCAAAGGTACCAAATTTCATGCCCGCGAATCCAAACGAAATGCACGAACTGAAAATGCTCCGCTCACCACTGCTAATTCCGTTTCTCGTGCAGGGGCGAGCTCTGCCTCAATTCGCACGCGCGACCAATTACCCCCGTCACTTTTTCTTGTCTTTGCTTCGACTCTGGACAGATGGCAGACTTGACTGTTTCCTATTTTGAGCAAATGTCATAAATAGGAAATTGGCATGAAACAGGAAACACCAGGTGAAAGCGAGGCATTTCGCGTCTTTGAGGGCGACGGGTTCGCCCTGCGCCCTCTGATTCTCAAGCTCACCCAGCGCCAGCCACGGGTGGACGCGATCAATGCGATGCTCTCTTGGAAGCGTTCTGGGATGATGGGCAAACCGCTCGTTTCGCGGTCGAATACCGACGTCTAAGCACTCCCCTGCAATTCCGCGAAGCCTTGCTCCAGACTCGCTCCCGGGAACTTCCTCGCGATGTCCATCCATTGGTCTTTGTTCCCTACCTGAAGTTTTCACAGCTCGAGGAGTTGGACGAATCAGGACTTAGCGGGATCGACCTTTGCGGTAACGCGGTCATCACAGTGCCGGGTCGCTTGAAGGTGTTTCGATCAGGTTCAGTGAACCGGTTTCGCAGTAATTCGTCGATCAAGAACGTGTATCGCGGCAATGGGACGACAACCGCAGAACTAATGTCTTTGACGCGTGGCGATGAATGAGCGGAATGCTGTTCGACTCGAATGTGTTGCCGGACATCGCCACTGCCCGATTTCTATATCGGAGCACATGCTGAGTTCAGCGGACTCACACTTGTGACAAGAGACCTCTCTCGATATCAGACCTGTTTTCCGAAGGTCACACTCATCACTCCGTGAGACTGTAGCGGTGAATTCCGTTGCATCCGATCTTATGTTGTTCGTTTGAGAGAAACCTTCGCCGCCGCAATGAATTGCGAGGGTCGTCCGGACGAGGAAAAGATGTGCGGTACCCAAAAATTTCTTCTGTTCGCGTTGATCCCGATTCTCACCTCAGCGGAACGCGGTAGCGACATCATGGTCCCGATGGCGATCCCCAGCTTCGGCGGCATGACGATCGAGATCATGACGATCGAGATCATGACGATGCTGGTCGTGCCCGTGCTGTATTGCAGTGCAATGGAGTGGACGCTGCGACTCGGAATCAGAGACGAGCGATTCGCGGAGGATGCTTGAAAAAAGATGGGGAGTTGGGAGTCTGGGAGACAAAGAGTCGGTGGCTACCGTTCGCTCGTGTCTGGCGACTTACCCGATGGATAGAAGTTGAAATCTCCGAGGGCACCGTCGGCTCACGCCTGAACCGTTCCAGACGTGAAATGCGAGAACTCTTGCTACCATGCGGATTTTAATCAGCGACGATCAGAAATCTTTCGGCGAGTACCGCGATAGCTCTGGAATCAAATCGAAATGCGGGTCTGTCGAATAGACGGCGATTCGCAAACGCAACGCCACGGACGCAATGACAAGGTCCGTTAATGGCAGCGAATGGCCACGGCTCGTAAGTCCTCGTCCGAGCTCAGCCGCCAACCTCCAGTCGTCCCAAACTAATTCTGGAAAGTGGGCGTGTCTCATGCGAGCTACAACCCAATCGGCTTGCTCCTTGCGACGAAATCCAAGCAGAACCTCTGAAACGATTGGACCAATGAGTGTCACGCGGTCAGCATCAAGCAAATCGTCCACGGCACGCTTTTCAAGCGATTGAGGTTTCGAGAAAAACGATGCCCAAATCAGAGTATCGACGACCACCCACTGTGTCATTCAGTTCACACTCATCTCAAAAGCCGACTACTCGGTTGACTTTGTTTCCGCAAGTTCCAGTGATTCCATTGTTTCGGAAACATCAACGAAATCGAGTTTGCCGGACACCTCTTTCAGTTCGCGAAGCCTGCTCAGTCGAAGAAATTCGCGGGCCGCAGTGGTGATCGCGGCTTCGTCGTCTTGAAGATTGGTTAATTGTCGAATTTGAGCGACTTCGTCACTGGTTAAATGGATGGTCTGACTCATCTGGAATTCCTTTGGAAGAGACGATCGTTCACACCAATGTTGTACATCATCTTGAGAGACAGGGAGAGTGGGAGTCAGGGAGAGTGGGAGTGGGGAGCCATAGCCATCATCCAACCTGACTCCCTGACTCCTGACTCCCTGACTCCCTGACTCCCTGACTCCCTGACTCCCTGACTCCCTGACTCCCTGACTCCCTGACTCCCTGACTCCCTGACTCCCTGACTCCCTGACTCCCAACTCCCAACTCCCAACTCCCAACTCCCAACTCCCAACTCCCAACCCGGCATAGCGTTTCTAAACTTGTTTTGGTATTCTACGAACATGAACCGTTTCCTTTCACTACTGCTGATTCCGTTTTTCGTGCTGGGGCAAGCTCTGCCTCACTCGCACGCGGGTGGCGGTGTGGATGAACCGGACGGTCATGCGGTTCGGCCTCACGTGCATTTGTCTGCGTTGCATTCTCATGGTGATCATCATCACGATGGCGATCACCACCATCACGATGTGAATGACGACGATCAGGGCGATGACTTTGGCAACGGGTTGTCGTCGCTGCCGGGGGACCACGACTCCGACGCGATTTACCTGGGAAAGTCGACGAGCACCGTCAGTCGTTCTTCGACAATTGCGAAGCTCAACCTCTCCTACGACAGGCCGATCATAACTGGATTGGCAGATCGCCAGGAAACGCGTGCATCGCCATGCGAGCTGGCTTCTCAGGATCGCTCCGTTGGGTTGCCGATCTACCTTCTTGTCCGCAGCCTTCGGCTGTAAATGGCGATTGAAGAATGACGATTGAAGATTGGTTTTCCAGTCTCCGTCGTCATCTCACTCTTCTTTTGGATGCTCAGTCAAAACGCTTGTGCGTTCACCGCTGCGCAATCAATCTTCAATCGACAATCTCAAATCCTCGATTAATCCATGAAAGCCTTTCTGCGCTCGTTCGCGGGGCCGGCGTTTGTGATTGCATTGGCAGTCGCCGCTTGGACCTACCGTGACCGACTATTGCCACAATCCGTCCCCACCGCTGAGGCGTCGACCGAATCGGCGACTGAGTCAGTGGAAAAACAGACGGTGCTCGAAATCAGCGAACAGGCTCGAAAGAACCTGTCGTTGACATCCAAGCCCGCTCGACCTCAGTCGTATTGGCGAACGGTCGTGATTCCAGGCGAGATCGCCGATCGCCCCGGTCTTTCGGATCGCGGCGTCACGTCGCCAGCAGTCGGCGTTGTGACCGCGATTCATGCGTTCCCCGGCGACACGATGCGGCCGGGCGATCGGTTGTTCACGTTGCGATTGTTCAGCGAATACTTGCAAGCGACTCAAACGCAACTGTTCAAAGCTCGTCAAGAGACAGCGATTGTTCAGGCGGAGATGGATCGATTGTCCGGTGCCGTCAGCACCGGCGCGGTTTCGCGTTCCAAGATGATCGAATTGCAGAGCGAAATCAGTCGCCAAAACACCTTGGTGCAAGCTGCCCGTCAAGAGTTGCTCACTCGCGGATTGACGCCCGATCAAGTGGCACAAATCGAAGCGGGGACGTTCGTTTCGACGGTCGAGGTTGTCGCTCCGCCCGTGCGAGATTTATCAGCTTTCGCAAAACGCCCTTTGCCGCAAGCCATTCAGCAGGTCAGTTTCATGGACGAACAGGCGGATGGCGAAGGCATTGCTTATGAGGTTCAAGAGCTATCGGTCGAGTTAGGCCAGCAAGTGCAAGCGGGCCAGTTGCTCGCGAATCTGTCGAATCACCAAATGCTGTACGTCGTTGGTCACGCCTTTAAACGCGAAGCAGCGTTTCTGGAGCAAGCGGCTCAGGAAAAACGCCCTATCGAAGTCGAATTTGCCGAGGACAATTCAGGAAGCTGGGCTGAACTCGATCAAACCTTCAGGATCCGCCATCTATCCAATTCGATTGACACAAATAGTCGAACATTCGACTTCTACATCCCACTATCGAACCAGTCGCGATCGTACGGCGAGCAGGGACGAATGTTTCTCGTTTGGCGTTTTCGACCAGGACAGCGGACTCGTATCCATGTGCCGGTTGAAAAATTGGATGATGTCTTCGTATTGCCCGCCGAAGCCGTTGTGCGTGAGGGACCGGAAGCCTATGTATTCCGACAAAACGGCGACCTGTTCAAGCAGATTCCTGTTCACGTCCGGCACGAAGATCGTCGCTCGGTTGTGATCGCCAACGATGGCAGCATCACTTCGGGAGCCTACTTAGCACAAGGCTCCGCCGCCTCACTCAATCGCGTGCTGAAATCACAGTCCGCCAGCGGCCAACAACCCGGCGTTCACGTCCACGCCGACGGCACCAGTCATGCTGCGCATTGATTGAAGATTTGAAAACGGGGATTACTTGGAGAAAGAAGATGAATGATTTGGAATTGAAGAAGCGAACGAAACAATTTGCGTTGCGTGTGATGAAGCGGGTTGGGGCGTTGCCGCAGGATGCTGTGGGGCGTCCGATTGGGAATCAGTTGATTCGTAGTGCAACTTCGGTAGGAACGAATGATCGCGCGGCTAGCCGTGGTCGATCGAAAGCCGAGTTTGTATCCAAGCGTCAGTATCGTGATCGAAGAGGCAGACGAAAGCTGCTATTGGCTCGAACTCATTATCGAAGGCGAGTTGTTGGCAAAGGATAAAGTCGAAGCACTCCTCGACAAAGCGAACCAGATCACCGCCATCATGGACGCCTCCCAAAAGACGGCAAATGGGGACAGGTAAATGAAGATTGTCGATTGAAGAATGAAGAATGAAGAATGCAAAGCGTGCTCCTTCATCACCCAATCTTCAATCTTTAATCTTTAATCTTTAATCTTTAATCTTCAATCTTTAATCTTTAATCTTTAATCTTTAATCTTTAATCTTTAATCGACAATCTTCAATGCTTGACGCAGTCATACGCTTTTCGCTTCGTTACCGGATGCTGGTCGTCATCGTCAGCCTCTTCGTGCTGGTCTACGGATCGTATTTGGCGACGCAGATGTCGATTGACGTTTTTCCTGACCTTGATCGTCCGCGTGTCGTCATCATTACCGAAGCACCGGGACTGGCGACCGAGGAAGTCGAAATGCTGGTGACGCAGCCAATCGAGATCGCGTTGATGGGTGCCAACGGCGTCCAAGCGGTTCGCAGTCAATCGACGGCGGGGCTGAACGTGATCTACATCGAGTTCGATTGGTCCACCGAAATCCGAGCGGCTCGACAAACCGTCCAAGAACGCCTGTCAACGCTCGAAGGCATCTTGCCCGATGGTATCCGCCCCCAAATGACGCCACCCTCGTCGATCATGGGACAGATCATCGTCGCGGGAATTTATCGACAAAGCGGACCCAGTGGAGGACGATTGGCCCAGGTCGGTAGTACCGAAATGATGGCTGAAACGGTTGTTGGCGAGGACCGGAATTTGACATTCCATGTTTGGATGCCAGGCGATCGGCATGACTATTCGACGTGGAGAAAAATTGAGACGCGGGACATCCGATGGGAAGAAGATCTGAATGCAGGAACTCCATCGCAGAACGTCCCCATCGGAATTGCCACGATCAACATTGACGGAAAGTCGTACGACGCAAATTTTCATAGCGATGCGAAACAACAACTCGAACTTCGGACCATCGCCGACTGGATCATTCGACCACGGCTGCTCAAGACCACCGGTGTCGCGGAAGTTTTCATGCTTGGCGGTGATCGCAAGCAATATCAAGTTCTGATCGACCCGGCCGCACTTCTCGAATACCACGTCACGGTCCAGGACGTTGAACAAGCGTTGCGAGCGAGCAACATCAACACCAGCGGCGGGTTTGCCGTCACGGGCGAGACCGAGCGGCCGATTCGTGTTCTCGGTCGGCTCGGACCCAAGTCACGCGACGTCATCGAGGATTTGAAAAAAGTTCCGGTCGGCAACAATCCCACCCGTTCCGTTTTGCTCGACCAAGTCGCTCGTGTCGTCGAGGGTCCGCAATTCAAACGTGGCGACGGGAGCGTCAATGGTCGTCCCGGAATCGTATTCACGACCGTCAAACAACCGCATGTCGATACTCGCGAACTGAGTGATGCCGTCGCGGAAGCGTTCGTCGAAGTCGAAGCATCCTTGCCAGCCGACATCATCGTCAATTCGGAACTGTTTCGTTTGCGAAATTTCATCGACCGAGGCATTTCTAACGTGGCCGAGGCACTCGTGATCGGTGCCGTTCTCGTTGTCATCGTGTTGTTTCTATTCCTACTAAACTTTCGCACGACGTTCATCACGCTGACCGCGATTCCGCTGTCACTTGTCTTAACAACGCTTACCTTTCGGATCATGGGTTGGCTCAGCGGCACCGAGCTTTCCATCAACGTCATGACGCTAGGCGGAATCGCCGTCGCGATGGGGGAACTCGTCGATGACGCCATCGTCGACGTTGAAAACATCTTTCGACGATTGAAGCAAAACAACCTACTACCAATCAAAAATCGCAAATCATCAATCGTCGTTACCTTTGAGGCGAGCAGAGAGATTCGCAGTTCGATTGTGTTCGGAACCGCAGTTGTGATCCTTTCGTTCATGCCTTTGTTCGCCCTTTCAGGCGTGGAAGGGCGGTTGTTCACGCCGCTCGGTATTGCCTACATCGTGTCGATCTTGTCATCGTTTGTTGTCTCGATGACCGTGACGCCGGTGCTTTCGTACTACCTTTTGCCGAACTCGGGTGCCGCCCACCATGAAGGCGACGGGTTCCTGCTCAATGGTTTGAAGAGAATCGTGACGCATCTGATCCGTCTGAGTATGGCGATGCCGCGAACCTTGTTGATTCTGACTTGGCTCGCCGTCGCAGTCGCGGCGTGGCAAATGTCGACGTTGGGTCGAAACTTCCTGCCGCCGTTCGACGAAGGCAGCATTCAAGTCAACGTCACGTTGCCGCCAGGATCGTCGCTTGACGCATCCAATCAAGTGTCGCGAGCGATCGACTCGGTGTTTCTCTCGATGCAGAAGACTGATGAAAACCCCGACGGTGAAATCCTGCACTTCGTTCGCCGAACAGGACGTGCGGAAATGGACGAACACGCCTCGCCAGTCAACTTTGGTGAATACATCCTGAGCATGAACCCCGACTCGCCAACCGAACGCGAAGAAATCCTTGCTCGACTGCGTGAACAAATCAGTGATGAGGCTCCCGGTGTTGATATTGAAGTCGAGCAACCGCTCGCTCACCTGATCAGTCACATGATTTCCGGCGTTTACGCTCAAATCGCGATCAAAATTCACGGCGACGATTTGGACACGTTGCAGCGAACTGCGGAGCAAGTGAAGGCAACGATTCAGGACGTGCCGGGGATCACGCCGCCCGTGGTCGAGCCGATTCAGGAGACGGCGGAGCTGCATATCGAACTGCGAGCGGACGACCTGGCGCTGCATGGATTGACTCGTGAGTACGTTGCGGATGTTTTGCAAACCGCGTTACAAGGTGAAGTCGTATCGCAAGTCCTCGAAGGGCAACGCCGATTCGACTTGCTCGTCCGACTCGAAGAGGTATACCGAACTGACTATGCCAACCTCGATCGGCTTCGTATCGACTTGCCTGATCGCGAAGGCCAACCCGATCGTGGACAAATCGAACTTCGTGAAGTCGCGGACGTGGGTGTCGGAACCGGTCCAAACTCGATCAATCGCGAGAACGCACGACGCCGGATTGTGATTCGCTGCAATACCGAAGGCCGTGACTTAGCTGGCGCGGTGGGCGACATCAAACAACGTATCGGCGCTCAAGTGGAAATGCCAGCCGGCTATTTTATCGAATTCGGCGGACAGTTCGAGAGTCAACAGCGGGCAACGCAACTGATCATCGTGTTGGCTGGCGTTTCCGTGATCGGCATGTTCGTGGTGCTGTTGGTTTTGTTCCCGTCGATCCGTATCGTGCTGCAAATCTTAAACGCCCTACCGACCGCGTTCATCGGCGGCGTGATGGCGCTCGTCATCACACAGCAAAGTCTCACGGTTGCCAGTCTTGTTGGGTTCATTTCGCTCGGCGGTATCGCGGTTCGCAACGGCATTCTGCTGGTCACGCACTACTTTCACTTGATGAAGGAGGAAGGCGAAGACTTCACGCAAGCCATGGTGCTGCGGGGCAGTTTGGAACGACTTGCTCCGGTGCTGATGACGGCTCTCACCGCAGGCATCGGACTGATACCACTCGTTGTCGGCGGTCAAGAACCAGGCCGCGAAATCCTTTACCCCGTTGCCACGGTCATCCTCGGTGGACTGATCACGTCAACGTTCTGCGAATTCTTAATTCACCCAGGACTGTTCTGGAAATTCAGCGGAAAAGACGCCCTGAGATTGAAGAATGAAGATTTTCGATCGAAGATTGAAATTTAAGAATTGAAGAATGTTGACTGACGATTGCAGATTGATTTTCAGATTGGTGTGTTGCCAATCTTCAATCGACAATTACCCAAAGGAATTATTTAATGAAAATGTCACCCATCACGCTTGTCGCATTGGTCTGTCTCACTGTCAATTTTGGATGCAGCCAACCGACCGCACCCACTGAACCACCACCCCCAATCGACAATCAACAATCGTCAATCGACAATCGCCACGCACACGGCGAAGGTCCACATGAAGGCACCGTCGCCGACTGGGGCGGCGGTAAGTATCACGTCGAGTTCACTGTCGATCACGACAAACAAGAAGGTACGGTGTACATCCTCGGTTCCGACGAAAAGTCACCCGTTCCCATTGACGCCGAGTCGATCGACTTGAGCATCAGCGATCCGGTGATGCAAGTGACGCTAAAAGCGGCACCGCAAGAGAACGATCCGGCGGGCAAGGCGTCACGTTTTGTCGGCAACCATGAGAAGCTCGGCGTCGTGCAAGAGTATGCGGGCACGATCGCTGGCGTGATCGACGGGACCCCGTATTCCGGTGATTTTGCAGAAGAAGCTCACTAATAATTGTCGATTGAGGATTGATAAATAGTGGCAGCGACGAAAACGATTCACTTTTTGTCAAATCTTCAATCGAAAATTTTCAATCGAGATTTAGATGATCGGAAGCTGGTTCTGGATTTCATCGCCAACGATAAATCGTCGATCTTCAATCGAGAATCATCCATGATCCAGGTGGGCGGCGATCGGCAATTTCGCTGATCGGCGTTCATTTTTGTGAATACATTCTATGACAAGTTTGCGGGTAAAAACCCCTGCCCACCACTTTTATTTCAAATGCTCGAACTACCGTCGCGAATCTCGACGGTTGTCACTCTTGAGGGACATAGATCACTTCGCCGGATTCGAGTTGGTACGCCATTCCGAGTTGCTTGCCTTGGCCGCCGATTTGGCTTTCACCGATTTGATATCGCTTGAGCGATTCGCCTTCGATCGGTATTTGACCAGAGGCCGACAACTCGCTTGGATTGCGTTGTTGTGGTAGGCGACTAACCAGTGCAATCAACAATGCCACCGCAAAAACCATCGCGATGTCGAATAGGTTCGCAACTCCAGCGAGCGGGTCGTCGCCTTCTGTTTCTAACAAGCGTCGATAGCGATGCGTGTTCGTTTTCATCGGTCGCGCTCACGATGCGAGGCGATACAGTTCTGCAAGAACTCGATGTCGGCGAGGTCGCGAGCATACCATTGACGGCGGACGAGCCATTGTCCGTAGGCGACGCCGCCGATAAAGAGTCCAAGCACGGTCGTACCGAATGCGATCGCCAGTTGCTCGGCCATTCCGCCGATGTCACCGGCAGACAAATTCATCAGCGCCGGGCCGAGCGGAATCAAGGTTCCCATCAGTCCCAACATTGGCGCGACTCGGATCGAGAAACTCAAACGGGCCAGTCGTCCATAAGACTCGATTTCTAAATCCGTAGCATGTTTGTCGACTGCGAGTTCGTGAAATTGATTGCTCAAACAACGCGTGGCAAAAACACCAACCATGGTGCGATACTTCTCAAGATCGCGAATCGAATCGTCAAAATACGAGTGCTTTGTCTCGTCGATTAGCGTTTGGCAAGTCGCCTTCCACTTCCCGCGGTGACAACGGCGGTCCCACCACTCGCCGACGAATCCGCCCGAGTCCAGCAGACGAACGAGCGCGAGGAGAAACAGGGCTGCAACGACGGGCAGCAACAAAGATTTCGAAATGAACAGCAGTGAATCAACGCTCCAACTCATCGCCGAGGTGTCCCCCAACGCAACCAGAACCCACCCAGAAAAAACGCGGCCAGCGAAGCGAAGATCAACACTCGCCACGGTGTTTCGTTCGCTGGAGAGGACGGTTGCGTGACCGGTTCGAGCGTTTTGCCGACGACTTCCTCTGGCTCGGTGTTAGCGGCCGCTGCTTCGTTTGTTTGCGTCGGCGATTCACGGCCTGCGGCTAGCGCCGTCGGCTCTGGGGATTCAGAAACTGCGGCTAACGCAGTGCGGTTCGTGGGTAATGCGGCGACGACTCCGGTTTGTTCGGCGGCGCGGACGTTGTAGCTGGCAAGTAATTGGTCCGCTTCCTCACCTTCGATTTCCCCGAGGATCGCTTGCACGAACGATTCCAGCTTTTCGTTTCCACCGCCACGAAGCCCGCCACCTTCACCGTGACGTGCAACGCTTCTCGCGTATTCCTGTGCGATCTCTCGGATCGTGGCTTGGTCCGGTTCCCAATAATCCTTGCGAATCGTCTCCAGCAAGATCTCATTCATTTCTTGATACGCGAACGGATTCTCTGCCTCGAACCATTCGCGAATGTTGAGGTTCTTTTTGTCACGGATGTAGATATCAACAATCTCTTCCCATAAGTCGTCACCAACGCTGTCCGGACGCATAATCTTCCAGCCCATTGTATTGGAAACATGGACGGCGACTTGATCGGCACCGGCGTAACCTTCACGCATCATGCCTTCGATCCATTTGCGATTGAACAACCGCACGCGAAAGTCTTTTCGCAGTGCATCTTCGGCGCTGACCAGCGATGCCTTTTTCGGATCACGAACGTCGGACAACAAGAATTCTGGCTCTTCGCCGGTGATGTGCTTGACTGCCGCTGCGAGACTGCCGCCGATATACCAGTCATACTTGTTCGATAAAGGGCTGCGTGTTCGATCCGACCAACTTCGCAACACGATTTCGGTGCCAGCAATTTGCTGGTCGTACGCATCAGCCGCCGGTGTCCCCCAGGCCCCTTCGGTGTAGACGTTGCGGACGTGACTGAGATAAGCGTCCATCAATTGTTCTTGCGAGTCCCACTCACCCGACTTTTCGACCAAGTAGTAATATCCGGCGCTGCCTTGTTGACCCAACGGATAACCAAAGATCCGCGCCGTCGACTGAATCTTGGCAAGCTCGGGCGAGTGGCCTTTTTCAATCAACTCCGCCTCCGCAAGTTGGCTACCACGTCGGACAAAATTCTCTTCGTCTGATTCTTCAGCGTCGGCGACCAACCGAATCGCACGATCGAGCAACCGCATTCGAGTCGGCAGCATATCGCGGTAGTATGAAAGCCCGGCGATGAAAACGTCGATGCGTGGTCGATCCAATTCGTCGAGCGGAATCAACTCGACATCCGCAACCAAGTTCTTCTCATTCCAAAGCGGACGGACGCCCATCAAGTAAAGGATCTGCGACTCCATCACGCCGAAATCCTGAAACGTGGCGAAGGAGTTGAGTGTAAAGGCGATCTTGTTAGGATACCGTCGGTTCTGCTGCAGGCGCGAAGCCAGCAGATCGTCGACCAACTGTTTGCCGACTTCCCAAGAAGGTCGCGTGGGAACCTCTTCGGGATTCATCACGACCATGTTGCGACCAGTCGGCAAGACCGCTGGGTTTCGATCGGGGCTGTTGCCTGGACCCGGCGCGATGAACTTTCCATCGAGCGCGGCCATTAGCTGGTTCAGTTCGTTTGGCGTCTGACGAAAACCATCCACCAGATTGCTGAGCAATTTGAACGACTTTTGTAATTCATCATCGACCGAGTCGCTCGCACCGACACTCGCTAGTGCTTCGTCCGACGAAAACTCTTGCTCGACCACCAACGCGATGATCTCTTCCGCCTTCGATCGCAAGTATTTTTCACGATCGCCGTCCGTCAATGCTTCGCCCGGCGGCACTTCGATGACTCGGGAAAGCCGATCGACAAAATCGCTTCCCAGGCAGGTCACTAAATAGGGTACCAAAAGATCGTCGCGCGGCGGTTCGCCAAACACATGCAAACTCACCGGCGTGGTGTCGTTATGGATGTCGTGCAAGTAGGCGAGAACCGTTTCGATTTGTTGCTTCGAGAGAAGTTCGTCGTCTGCGAGCTTCAAATGGCAATCGACAAGCAACCCGTTCTCGCGAACTTGCCTGGTGACCGATTGGCGGAATTTCTCTTTGAGCAATCCGTCGTCCAGTACAATCCACTTGTCGATGTCTCCATGCAGGTTCGCCAACTCATCGGACAGTTCCGCGTTGACTGAGGGCGGGACAAGATGGTCGATCAGAACCGCGTAAGCGCGACGTTTGACCGGCGACGATTCGCCCAGATTGTTAATGACCCACGGATTGATATTCGGGATGTTGCCCATGACGATGTCGGGCCAGTCGTGTCCGGATAGTCCAGTCGGTTTGCCGGGCAGCAGAAATTCCGAACCGTGGGTGCCGAAGTGAATCATCGCGTCGGCTTTGAACTCTTCGGCAAGCCAAAAGTAGGTCGCCAGATAATTGTGCGGCGGCGGGACTCGAATATCGTGAACCAGCGACGTGTCGTGAGCTTCGCCCCGCAGCGGTTGCGGCAACAAAGTGATGTTCCCCAAGTCAATTCGCGGAATCACAATGTATGACTCACCCGCGTTTTCCCATACGAGGAAATTGCCGGGCGCTTCGCCCCACTTCGCGATCACATCGGCTTGCAACTCTGGCGGAACATGTTTTTCAAACCAAGTCTGATAAACACCTGTCGGAACTAGGATTGCTTGGCCGCTATGTGCCAAACGATCAAGGACGCCGGGTGCCCAGACTCCGATTTGTCGGCCGTATTCGGTCATCCACGCGAGCAATTGGTCTTCGTTGTCGGGAACACGGTTCGGCTTGTAACCGCGATCGCGCATCTCCTGCAAGATGTTGACCATGCTGCGCGGCGCGTTCATGAACATGCCCGTCGCGCTGCCACGCATCAATTCCGCTTTGCCCATTTCGCGGTCGTAGTAAACGAAGGCGATGCGTTTCTTGTCATTGGGAGTCTTCGCCAGTTTGATCCAAGCCAACGAGCGACTGGCCAAGTGCTCGATGCGATCAGGAATCGGCTTGAACGCCTCCTCGCTACCGCCGCCGTGAATCGTCCCGGAACCAATTTGCGGTTCGATCGCACCAATGAGCTCCTGGCCGACGATTTGGAACGTCATTTCGCTCGAAGCTAGCCCTTCGATGCTGATTTGCCAATCATCGATCGACTGCTGACGAAAGAAAATCGAATGTGTATGGGGGACTCCCCATTTTTCTCGCTGCGAAACCGTATCGCGACTGTGGCAGGTATGCACGACCAGGTCCGGTTGCAACTCCCGCATCTGTGATTCGTAGTATTCGCCGAAGTCGATGATGGCAATCGCGGCAGCCCCTTGGCGTTCGAACTCGCGGACCAGTGCTGCGACGACCAACGGCTGCTGGAACGTCAAGTGGGTCGCGTGAACGGTGATGCAAACGAGCGGAACCGATTCGATATCGCGACCGGATTGTATACACCACGCTTTCCATTGTGCGACATCGGCAAACAAATCAGTGTGGTCGGGGTGGTAGAGACCGCTGACGATGAGCGGCTCCGGTGCAATGATGCCGCCTTCCATTCCGAGATAGGTGACGCCGAGATAGATCAACATCCGTCGCAGGTTTTCGGGCGTGTTGCCGTAGTAGGTTGCAACGACCGGATCGCTTTCGATAATGCCTGATTTAGCAAGTTCAGGCAAGTTTGACTCGGCCAAGCCAGAAAGACTGAGCACACGAAAACTCAAATTCCGTTCTCGGGCCGATTCGATTAAACGCCCGTACTGTGCCTTGTACTCGTCGCGAATGTGCTGGAGAACGAACAAGTCGAATTGTCCCAAATCGATAGATTCTTCGCCGATCTGTTCGTCGTTGACGAAGTCGACATCCATTCCGACAGAACCCGCGAAATCTTTCAATCGCTCGAACACGCCGCCGTGAAGTCCTGAGAAGGCGATGCGAGGATTTCGAGGACTCTCCTCCACGGTTTGTGCGTGTGTAGCCGATCCGAAAATGAGAAGGAAAATTGGGAGAGCGAAACGATTAAAATTCACCGACGACCTCCATTCCGTTGCGAGTGCCCAGGGCATGGTAAACATCAAGGTCAATGCTCTCGCTGATGAAGTGAACGGAACCGTCAACAAAGGTAAAGTGAGCACCACCGGTGTGTTGACTTCTCGCCGCGAAATTGGTGCAGCCATTGTTGGGTGCAATGCAGTCGAAACGTCGATCGTTCGGGCCGCGGTTGGTGCTGAACATGTTGTGTTGCGGTTGCCCACCTAACCACACATTGCCCAAGTCCGACGAGTTGGCCGGGAAAGATTGACAACTGTCAATGTCCTGCGCATTGGCTCCGGAACCTCTCGGAGCGCGGATGTAGTTGTCTCGTGTGGTCGCGGGCGTAAAATCTCCTTTCAGTATTTCGCCAAGTGCGATGGTTGTTGATGTGCCGTCAAGAATGTCCCGAAATTTAATCCAGCTATCGTGCCCAAACAATCCATTGCCGTCTTTGCCTCGCATACTGCATAACGTTCCTTGGTTGCCGAGATAGTTCGTCGGCGCCCATTCGGGGTTGACTTTACCGACAGCGTCACTGGGGCAAATGAATGTTGAGATGAGTGTGTTGCCGGCCGCTTGAAATGCCAGGTTATCGCTTGCGTTTCGCGTCGTGATTTGGCTGAAATCGATTTTTTCGTAAACGGCTGATTGTTCAATGTGCGGCAGGATGTAAACCATCCAACTGAATTGATGTCGAAACGAAGGGCCGTCCGTTCCCGATTCCATGTGTCCAGGCGGAAACGTTCCGAAGGCTGCATGGTAATTGTGTAGTCCGAGTCCTAGCTGTCTCATGTTGTTAGAGCACGACATTCGCCGAGCCGCTTCGCGTGCGGCTTGGACGGCGGGCAACAGCAAGCCGACCAATATCCCGATGATCGCGATCACGACCAGTAGTTCAACCAACGTGAAGGCCGCGCGTTTCTTAGTGTTCATGTCCATGCTCCTGTGATTCGTGGACGCCGGTGGCAACGTCTTGTCGCAGCTTCTCGACGCAGGTTTCGCTACAAACGGTGTACTGGTTTCCTTGAAACTCGACCAGGTTTTCATCCGAGACCACGCATGTCGTTCCGCATGTATCGCAAGGCGTCGACATCCCAATCGGTGAAACGGGAACCCGATCCGGGTAGGGGCTTTCTTTTCCGCAACCCGGCAGGAAGCAGAACGCGATGATCGCGATCACAACTAACAATTCGACAAGGGTAAACCCCTTCTTCGCAGGTATCATTCACGGTTCTTTCACTTCAGGGCGAGTAATGAGACGATCGGTCAATGGTTGGCGGCACGAGGCGTGTTTCCATCACGATCGAGAGCTGTTCGCAAGCGTCGTGCCAATGCCTCCAAATTCGTCTTTCCCTGATATTTGCCGTCGTCGTCGAATGCGGTCGACGAATCCGCGACGCATTTCCCAGCAGCAGCGACGGAACATCCGTCGTCCGCCTCTTTGACTTTCACTGCTGTCTTTTTGTCTACAAGTCAAACCCCCTGATTCACGTAACCCGCTTTTTTTCGTTCGTTGCGATTTCGCATTCTGTTGCCGTTTTTGGCGGCGTCTTTGTTTGCTGCGCTGTTGGTTGCCCTGGGATCACGTGGGCTTGGACGACGATGGGCGATGTCAGCAAGTTCGATCTGAACGCCGACGAGTTGAGATCGCTCGCGAAACAGTTGACTTCCACCGTGTCAGGTCGAAAGTATCTTGCGTTCGAGGTACCGCGCTGGCCGATGACAGCTGCCGGAGATCGCATTGCGACAGTCGTCGTCCTGTTCGACCAGAATCAGATCGACGCTGCGAGTCGACGAGCATCGTTGCTTCCGTTGATGACCGGTTTATCGACGGTGATTTTAATGGCAGTAATTTCGGTCATCGTCTCCAGAGGGCTCGTTAGGCGAATGATTCGATTGAAAATACGCATCCAGCGAGTTGCCGAGGGTGACTTTGAATCGAAGGTCGCGGACGCGTCCACGGATGAATGAGGGCAACTCGGTGGAGCCGTCGACTCAATGGCCTATCAGCTAAGTCAGCTTTGGGATCGGGTCAATCGGCAACAGAGTGAAAAGCTGCTACATCAAATCGCGGGCGGAATGGCTCATCAACTGCGAAACACGCTGACCGGCTCGCGGATGGCAATGGAACTTCACCGACGAAATTGCAAATCCGATGACAGCGAAGAAGTTTGCGTGGTGATCCGACAGTTAGAAATTGCCGAAGAGTACGTTCAGGGATTGTTGAAGGTCGGGGCGGGGCAACGCCAAGAGTTCCAACCCGCTTCGGTTGTGCAGTGTCTCTCTGATTTGGAATCCAGTCAAAGATCCGTCGCGACGCGCCTTCCTGTGGAGCTGTTGATGCGGATCGACAGCCATCTTGAGACATGGTACGTCGCTGACGGACCGACTTTCACGTCGGCGATCGCGAACCTCGTGATGGACCCCATGCAAATGGCTCAACAAGTGCTCGTCGTTGCAAAGCTTATCGACGCGTCTTGCTGCGAAATCACAGTCACAGTCACGGTCACGGACGATGGGCAGACGGCATCGAACGATGCAGGTGGTTTGTACGATCGACGCAATCAAGCCCGTGTTGCCGCGTTTCGTGCTGGACCGATGCAACGGTAATCGAGCGAAAACAGCCGAGCAACTCGGGATTCACCGAGGCACTTTACGTGACAAGCTACGCAAACATGGGCTCGAAGAATCCGAGGAATGAGTGAAACAATCCCATCTTTGCGGCTATTGCCCAGCGAACGAGGCGCCACGAATACCATCGCCGTTGGTGTAGTCCATTGGTAAATCAAGTCCGCCGGTCAATAGCAAGCCGTCGATTTTGGATGCGGCTTGGGCTAGGTTGCCTCGGGCTTGAATCAAGCGGATCAACGATTCAAAGTAGGTGCGACGGCCGATCAGAACTTGCAAGAATTCCAACTCGCTGGTTCGGTAGGCTTGTTCGGACAGTTCGAGGCTCTTCTTTGCCTGAGGGATGTTTTCGTCTTCGTACTTGCGAACCGCCCTCATCGCTGAATCGAACTCATGTCCGACGCGGGCGAGTCGCGAGCGAATGGATTGCCGGATGCGTTGGACTTCTTGGGTCGCTCGAACGTAGTCCGAATAGGCCGCTGAGATGTTTCCGGAGTTTTTATTCCTTACCGGAATCGGGGCCGACAACAGCATATCGATCATGCCGTGGTCGGTTCCATCGTCGTAGTCCGTGCCCAGTTGAGCGGTGACGTTGGGGATCGGCTGAACTTGCTGGCGTCGCATCAGAGCTTGCTTCTCGCAGACGATTGCTTGCGCGGCAGTGAGTTCTGGGCTCTCCGATAGGATCTCGTTATAGGCGACTTCCCAATCCGGTGGGGGATTCCCGTATTCGTTGTGAGTGCCTGATAGTGAACAATCGGTTCAGCCCTAGCGAACCGTTACACTCAAATCCAAAAGCCGTTCAACTGCGCGCAGGCGTTACGCTAAGCACATCGTCACAATTATTTCGGCGTAACCACGTAGGAATTGCGAGTCTCAGAGAGACTCGCCTACGTGAGGTTCTGCCGAACTTTTTCCCCCGATGTGCTTAGAACCCTCAAAAACGAAACAGCTTTGCTCTTCGTTATTTCTGAGCGACGGCAGCCAACGATTCGTCTTCCAGATCCGCGATCAAGCGTTTCATCTGCGCAAGTTCCTTCTTCTGCGTTTCGATGATTTCGTCGGCCATTTCGCGGACGCGAGGATCGCTGATCTCGGCTCGTTCGCTGGCAAGGATGGCGATCGAGTGATGTGGGATCATGGCTTTCAACCAGGACACGTCTTGGACGGTTTCTTGACTGCGGACGAGATAGTGAGTTGTTGAAGAAGCTGGCCATCTAAGGCGATCTTCTCCAGACGGGTGACGCCGTCAATTCGCTTCATGACACGATCATGAGGATTGCAATTCCCGTCGATATGATGGCGAAGAATAATTGTGCCGCCCGGAGCCAAGACACGAACGAGTTCGTCGATCGCCGCGTCGCGGAGCGGTGTACGTTCCATGATAATGAATTCAACGGTTTGATCTGGAAGTGGAATCGCCTCCGCACGTCCCGCAATTCGATTCGGAATCGGGTCGCCTTTGTCTGGCCCGAGCGTCTTTCCGGGTCTTGGGTTTAGATTGATCGCGGTCGAGTATCGTCCCTCACCGCCAACGTCTAAGAGCGGAATCGTCGGCTTCATTTTTTCATTCATGGATTGTGACTCACCAGTGCTGTTCAGCCTGTCTACAGGTACGGACAGTAGATTTCGGCTGCGTGCCAGAATTTGTGGGGTAGCGGAATTAAGATCAACGCCAGGATCACGAAGGTTGCGTAACCGAGCCAACGACGACCGGGGCTGATGGGTGTGATGTCGTTAAGCGGTGGTGTTCCCCGTCCAGCGACGAAGTAGATGAACAATGCAAAGAACAGCAGTCCGGGCCAAACGAAGATGGCCAGCAGGAACAGTGACCACATGGCCACACTGCTGATCGTTTCGCCGACGCGCCGTCCGAACATCGCTCGGGCCATGTGTCCGCCGTCGAGTTGACCGATCGGCATCAGGTTCAGGGCAGTGACTAACAAACCGAGCCAACCGGCGAAAGCGAGCGGACTGAGTTGCAGCAAATACCCGTCTTGAAGCTGATCGCCCAAGGCAATTTTGGAAATCAACGCAAATAGCAAAGACGATCCGGCTGACGTGCCTTGTCCCATCATCGCTGATGCTGCTTCGGCATTCGGTGGCAATACCTCGGTCGTTTGCAAACCGATCAGTAGCGCCGGTATCGCGATAACGAGTCCCGCCAGCGGGCCTGCGACGGCAACGTCGAACAGCGCTCGCCGGTTCCTTGTTGGTGACTTCATTTGAATGAAAGCACCGAAGGTTCCTAACGCGAAGGGTACGGGAATGAAAAACGGCGGGGTGACGTTCAATCCGTGGTGGCGAGCCATGAAATAGTGCCCCAGTTCATGGACGCCGAGGATCAACATCAGGCCAACGGAATACCAAAGCCCGACCGCGATTTCTCCGGGTTGCTCAAGCAGGTTGACACCTTGGTGCAATGCGCCCGCCCAAGTTGTGGTTAGAAAGGTGAGGCCAAACAACAGCCAGTGCAGCCACAGTCGCGTTGGTCGTTCCAAGACCGCTTCTTCGGTCGATCTGTTCATCAGCACGATCGCCGTGCCGAGTTCCTCATCCTGTTGAATCAACGGCACGACGTCTTCGCCGAGTTCACTTTCGAGTTGCCTGAGAGCCTGATCGGCCGGTTTCGTCAGTCGTCCGCGATACAGTGCGTTGCCATGCTGCCGTGTCGCCACGCGGATATCCATCACGGACTGGATCGCCGTTGGCTGCTCACTGTCAGGGATCATTCGCACGCCGTCGTCGGCGATCGCTTCGTTGTCGTCGCGGCCCGCGCCGCGGCCCGCGGTAGCCATGCTACCGATCATGTAAAAGCACAGCAATAGGATGATCCACATCCAAAGGAATCCATGCATCCCGCGGCCGCTGGCCGTCATCAGGAAGATCAACGGAATAGCGAGGCAGAGAATCCAAAGGATTGAAATCCAAGGAGCGGCGCGTGATCGGGTTGTCATTGGTCAAATTCTTTTTGTGAAGAGTTAGGTCACGTGTTGCTTGTGTTCTTCGTCGTGCTCGTGTTCGGAAGGTTCACGATGGGCGAGGAACAATCTTTCACCGCCGAAAATCACCGCGAACCCAATCAACGACATAGGCTTTCATCAGGAACATGCCGATGCCGCCCGCCGATGGATACTGTTGAGCCATCTTCACGTACGAGCACGAGCTAAACCCGGCGACGAGGGCGGCAGCGAGGAAGGCCAGCGGAAACAGACCGCCCGCTTGCTCGGCGACTTGGCCGGTCAGGGCAAAGGCTGTCTTTTTCGTAACCATCAGAGGGTTCTGTATCGCTCATTCGCCAGTTTTCCTTTCAATCCGACCGTGCTTCACAAAGACTGGTCGACTGGGGTGCAAATACCGCGCCGGGGTATTGCAATGACGTGGCGAAGAGTCAATTGAGGTGAACCACGAGAGCCTAGGCGTTTGGCAACCGGAGCGGTCGATTCATCACCAGATGACAGCCAAGCATCAGCCCCCTCAAAAACTCTGCTCCACATCAGTTATCGCCGCGACAGATGTTATCTTGCGATGTTTTGTAGTGGACGAGGTAACGAGTCCCTCAGCGCGAGGACTCGTTACCTCGTCCACTACGAATTGCGGCTTCGCCGTCTCACGTAGCTGTCATGCGGCACTCACAATCGTCCGCTGTTACCCCACTTTTGTATTGTTACAATGCGTTCAATGGACCGCACCCTTGAACGCAATTTGCCTGAAACGATCGAAACCGACACGGTGGCAGCCGCTGCGGCCGGCGATCGGTCTGCGCTGCGGCAGGTCTACGAAATTACGTCGGATCGCGTGTTCCGTTTGATGGTTCGGATGGTCGGCGTGCAGGATGCCGACGATTTGACCCAACAAACATTCGTGCAAGCGTTCACGAAAATATCGCAGTTCAGCGGCGACTCGAAGTTCGAGACGTGGCTGTATCGGCTGGCCACGAACGAAGCGCTGCAACACCTTCGCCGTGAAAAACACCGGCAAACGAGCGAATTGCTGGTCGAGCCAACGACAAGCCAGGACAATCACGTCGAGGTCGACGAGCGTGCCCTCCTCGTTCGGCAGGCTCTCGCCGCGATTGATCCCGAGCTGCGTGCGATCTTCTTACTCAAAGAAGAAAATGGACTGTCGTACCAAGAGATCGCCGCAACGCTCGGCATTCCCGAGGGCACCGTCGGCTCACGATTGAACCGGGCACGACGTGAGCTGCGGAAAGCCCTCGATTCATTCTAAAAAAGCGGTCAGCTACTACGCCAACTTTATCAATTGACGGTTTCGCTTTTTCCTGCTATCGTAAATCGTAGATAAACGATAAGGAACCTAATGGCCAAACGATTTACCACCAAGAAACCCTGCGATTCGACGCCGGTGAAGCTAAAAGCTGATCCGACGGCGGAGGAATTTGCCAAGCTGACTTGGGCAATTGCCCATCCTGCTCGCGTGCAGATTGTGCGGTTGCTGATCGGTCACGAAGCCTGCGTTTGCGGCGAAATCGTGGACTGTTTGCCACTTGCTCAATCCACCGTTTCGCAACACCTGAAAATCCTGAAAGAATCAGGTCTGATTCAGGGCGAAGTCGATGGTCCGAAGGTTTGTTATTGCATCAATCCCAAGCAACTCCAGCGTCTCAAGTCGTTGGTCGCTGATTTGTGAAGCGTGTTTTTTTGCGGTTCTTTATCGTTGTTCGTCGATAGGCGATTTTGAATCCGTGGTTCGGTACTCGAAAGGAAAATGAAATGAGTAAAGTTGAAATTTATGACAAAGCCATGTGCTGTTCGACCGGCGTGTGTGGCCCGCAGGTCGATCCCGTGTTGCCAAAGTTTGCTGCCGACCTGGATTGGTTGAAGTCACAAGGCCACTGCGTCGTCCGGTTCAACTTATCGCAAAACCCGGCGGAGTATGCCAAACACGACCTTGTCAAACAAATGCTCGCTAACGATGGCGTCGAATGTTTGCCGTTGGTGATCGTGGACGACCGCGTCGTTAGCCGCAGCGAGTATCCATCCCGCGAGAACTTGGCGATGTGGACGGGCACGACAATCAAAACGAGATCCGGTCTTCCGATGGCTGACGGCGGCGGATGTTGTGGTGGCAGTACGGACTGCTGCTAATTGAAAGATAATTCCTTACTTCGGAAACCAAACATGCAATTTCTCAACACGCCAACGCGAAACTTGTTCTTCACGGGCAAAGGCGGCGTCGGCAAGACTTCAATGGCTTGCGCCACAGCTGTTCAGTTGGCCGATCGCGGTTTGCGAGTCCTGTTGGTGTCGACCGATCCGGCATCGAACCTCGACGAAGTTCTTGGAACGACGTTGTCGATTGATCCGACCGCGATTGGGTCCGTACCGAACCTGTTTGCTATGAACATCGACCCCGAAGAGGCCGCCCGCGAATATCGCGATCGAATGGTTGGCCCGTACCGTGGCGTGTTGCCCGACACGGCGGTTGCCAGCATGGAAGAACAGTTTTCAGGTTCTTGCACGTTGGAGATCGCAGCGTTCGACGAGTTCGCGAAGTTGCTCGGTGACAAAGACGCGACCAGGTCGTTCGATCACGTCATTTTCGACACGGCACCGACCGGCCATACGTTGCGATTGTTGACGTTGCCGTCGGCGTGGTCTGGCTTCATGGACACCAACACCTCAGGAACCTCGTGCCTTGGTCCGCTTGCGGGTCTTCAGGCACAGCAGGCGATCTACAAGCAAACGGTCACTGCTCTCGGTGATGCTGCGGTGACCACGTTGGTGCTCGTGACTCGGCCAGAACCGTCCGCGTTTCGTGAAGCCCAACGCACGAGTCAGGAGTTGCGAACGCTCGGAGTCGGCAATCAACATCTGATTGTCAACGGAGTCTTCCAGAGCCAAACACCGAGCGATGCGATTGCGGTCGCGATGCAGCATCGAGGCGATGACGCGGTGTCAGGCATGCCCGTCGAAATTGCCAAACTTACGCGAACCACGATTCCGCTGGCGAGTGCAGGATTGATGGGCGTCGATTCGCTGCGACAAGTCGGTCAAGCTGAAACGTCACTCCCAACTCCCCCACTCCCAACTCCCCCACTCCCTGACTTCCCCGACGGACTCGGTTCGTTGATCGACGAACTATCGGCTTTCGGTCATGGTGTGATCCTCGCGATGGGCAAAGGCGGTGTCGGCAAAACAACCGTGGCGGCGGCAGTCGCAGTCGCGTTGGCAGATCGTGGATTCAATGTTCATCTCTCAACCACCGACCCGGCGGCTCACATCGCGGCGACGATCGCGGCGGACGAACTCGAAGGTTTGACGGTGGGCCGCATCGACCCCGCCAAAGAAACCGCCGACTACACCGCTGAAGTCATGCAAACCGCTGGAAATGATCTAGATGCAGAAGGCAAGGCACTGCTCGAAGAAGACTTGCGTTCGCCTTGCACCGAGGAGATCGCCGTCTTTCGAGCCTTCGCCACAGCGGTTTCCGAAGGCAGCGACCGCTTTGTCGTCTTAGACACCGCACCGACAGGCCACACGATTCTGCTGCTCGATTCGGCACTTGCTTATCACCGTGAAGTGTCACGGCAATCAAAACAGATTTCCGAGTCCGTTGAGAAACTGTTGCCGCGATTGCGTGATCCAAACTTCACGCGGGTGTTGGTAGTGACACTTCCCGAAGCAACGCCGGTCCATGAGGCGGCAAAGTTACAAGAAGACTTGCGAAGAGCGGAGATCGAACCATTCGCGTGGGTCATCAACCAGAGTCTCGTTCCGCTCGAAGTCACCGACCCAACGCTCCGACGTCGGCAACAACACGAACTGCCATTCATCGGCGAAGTGAAATCGGAACTCGCGAGTTGCGTTGCAATGGTCCCGTGGCAAGTCGATCCGCCCGCGGGCGTTGAAGCACTGCGAAAGATTACGCAGCTCGACAGCACCGTCACCTAGCGTCCGAAAACCGTAGCGGAACTCGGTGTCGGACAACTGCCGGTCCCTTGGCAAGCGTTGTTGCTTTCCATTGTTGTTTACGTTGCCTTGCCGCTGGTTGCTGGCTATCTTTCCCGGCGATGGCTGATTGCCTCGAAAGGTGAGGAGTGGTTTCGCAAGAAATTCCTTCAATTTCTGACACCCGTGACGATCACGGCTTTGCTGGTGACGTTGGTATTGCTTTTCTCGTTCAAGGGCGAAACCATTGTCGCCAATCCACTGACGATTCTTTGGATCGCGATTCCGCTGACGATTCAATCGATTGCCATTTTCGGCCTCGGTTACGCGGCGTCGAAAGTGTTTGGGTTCACCTACGAGACCGCAGCACCCACAGCGATGATCGGAGCATCCAACCATTTCGAGGTTGCGATCGCGACGGCAACGATGCTTTACGGATTGTCTTCGGGAGCAGCGCTCGCGACCGTGGTTGGTGTTCTGATTGAAGTTCCGCTGATGCTGATGCTGGTCAAGTTTTGTTTGCAGACTCAGCATTGGTTCTCGTCCGAGCCACCCCATGTCCTCGAAAGCGTGGAAGAAAGTCATTGAACACACCGCAACACCCTGAATGTTTCGGAGAGATGTTTCCCGATGAGTTGCGATTGCTAGCTCTTTACGGCGAAGGTTGCTGAGCAATCCTTCGTCGTAAAGAGCTGAATTGCTTGCCCGCGTTCGTAGCACGGGTTGCCGCTACAGCAACGTTGATCAGAATGGGTACGCGTTGAAACTCTTGACGAGTTCCGCTACTTCTGATCACCAACGTAGCGTCCAATTCTGAATCCGCCGCTTCGAGGATGTTTCGGGTACGTGGATTTGCTCAACGGACCGATCTGGATGAACGATGCCTGGGCGACCTTTTGAAATTGCATTCGGTTCACGGCTTTCAACGCGCGATGATTGTAACCTTCGGTGGTCAGAACAAGTGTTCGGATGCCGGCTTTTTGCAGCTCGTCGGCCAACTGGCTCATGGTGGCTGCATACAGACGATGGCCGCGGTGCGTTGGTAAGACCAAGACTTGGAATACGAACGCGGCATCATCGTCGAGTTGAATGGGTAAACCGGTTTCCGGCTTTCCGTCATGGTTCATATCGCCGGGGATGTGTCCGAAGGCGACCCATGCGAATCCGGCGAGCGCATCGGCTGCGAACGCTGCGAAGCACTTGGCGTCTCCCGCCTCGAGCATCTCATTTTGAAAAAATTGGGAGTTGGGAGACGAGGAGTTGGGAGACGAGGAGTTGGGAGCAAAAATTTGGATCACGCCATATTTAGCTTTTCAATCTCCATGTCTCCCCCACTCCCAACTCCCCAGCTAGATTTGCTTGAGTTGAAACAAAAAAGGCAGGGACGGCGTGGTGACGTCATCACTTAGGTGAATCAGCCGCGTGTGTCGGAAAGGGAGACGAGGAGATGGGGAGATGGGGAGATGGGGAGATGGGGAGTCGGGGAGTCAGGGAGTCAGGGAGTCAGGGAGATGGGAGATGGGAGTCAGGGAGATGGGAGCGAAGTCATGATTGAAAGCTAACTCCCAGACTCCCAGACTCCCAGACTCCCAACTCCCCTACTTAATCAGAGGTGCCTCGACTCCTTGTGATTGCAAGACAGCCAAATACTTTTGCGGTTCGACGGCGATCTTCTTTGCGCATCCGGGGCAACAAATGTAGATCGCCTTGCCGGCGGCGTTGACTTTGTAGGGTCCGCCCATCGCATCGAGCGGTTCGTCCATCACCGGACACTTCTTTTGTGCTGCGATAAAAGGCGCGTCGGCAGAAACCACTTTGAAGATGCCTTCGCGTACCTGTTCGGTTCCGGCAGGCACTGAATCTCTCCCACTCCCAACTCCCCCACTCCCCATCTTTTCAACGCCGTAAACCATCGTCAGATACTTAGCCGGCTCTGCTTGAATTTTTTTGATGCAACCTTTGCAGCACAGATAGATCGGCTTATCGCCAACCATCACCTTGATGGGCGTACCCATACCACCGAGCGGCTCGTCCATGACTGGGCAAATCTTCTGGGCAGCGATTCCGGCAGCGTCCGCTTGGGTCGCCGTGGTGACCGTGATTTGCGGACGACCGGCGGCGTACTTGGTCGGGTTTGAGTTGACTGCGTCCACGCATCCGGCACAGCAGACGTAGAGCTTTTGCCCGTTGACATCAACGGCAACCGGATCACCCATGCTGCCGAGCGGCTTGCCGCTGACCGGACAGATCTTTTGGCGTGCGATCGCGGCGGCAGCGAGTTGTTGTTCGCTGGCGGGAACCGTGGCGACTTCGTTGAAGCTGACCGTGCTGGCGGTGATGCCGACCAATTGCACGTCGACGTCGACTTGGCGGCCGGCGAGCTGCGACAGATTCACCCGAGCCGTCAACGCTCCTTTTCCGTCGGGCAGCAAATCATAGCGATAGCGTTTCGCGTTGCCTTCGACTCGCACCGAAACGGCACCGCGTCCTTGATCGACCGAGACCGGTTGGCCGGCGTGATCATAGAAGTACTCCGTTTGAGTTTGTATTGAGATAGTTGGATGCTTGAGTTGGCTTGTTCTTCATCGGTTTTTGGAAAAAGGGAGGCGGGGAGTTGGGAGTTGGGGAGGCGGGAGGTGGGAGGCACGGAGATGATATATTGTTGACGTTCCGCAGCTGAATGGCCCGGCTCCTTGTCTCCCTCTCTCCTTCACTCCCCCTCTCCCCCTCTCCCCCTCTCCCTGGCGCTGGCCTGATGAAAACCGTAGCGTTTTGGCACTCTGGGGCAAAATTGGATTTAAGTGCTGCCACGAAACTTCGTATGTGAAAGATCACAACAAATTCCGCCTACGAAGGATCGCGGCAGCCATGTTAGTATTGAACACGAAGCTCTCTGAGTACAAGTCTTCTCTCTACGAGACTTGTCGGACCCTGTTAACAGCAGATCAAAAAAAGCCGACCAAGTCGAGCAACTCTCCAGCGAAATCTAGCGTCCACGTCGCCAGAACGATCAGCCAGGTTCGGCAGGCACTCGCGGCGCATGATCCCGAGCTGCGTGCGATCTTCACGCTCAAAGAAGAAAACGGGTTATCGTACCAAGAGATCGCTGCAACGCTCGGCATTCTCGAAGGCACCGTTGGTTCGCGACTGAATCGCGCACGGCGCGAGCTGCGGAAGTTTTTGTCGTAGCGTTTATCGTCAGGGTTCATCGCCAACGTACCGGCCGACCCTGAACCCGCAGTTTTGAGGGAGGTTTGGATACGTTGCTTTGCTCAGCGGACCGATCCGGAAGAATGATGCTTGACCGACCTGATGGAATTCCATTCTTTCAACCGCTCGCAACGCGTTTCGATTGGAACACTCGGTTGTCAGCACGAGTGTTCGGATGCCTTCGATTTGTAGCTCGCTGGCCATCTGGCTGATGATTGCCGCGTAAAGACGCTGGCCACGATATGCCGGTAAGACCATGACTTGGTACACGAACGCCGCATCGTCGGCGAGTTGTAGGGGCAGCCCAGTTTCTGGTTTGCCATCATGGTTCATGTCGCCGGGAATGTCTCCGAAGGCGACCCAAGCGAATCCAGCAAGCGAATTGGCTTGGAATGCTGCGTAGCATTTGGCATCTCCGGCATTCAGCATCTCAAAGTCGCGTTCTGGAATTGCATAGTCCAGCTCGTGTGCATGTTCCCGAAGCCGATTGGGCGAACACGACAGGATCGTGTGTCCGTCTGGCTTGGGCGTTCGCGGCATCTTGTCGATCTGCGATTGGTAGAAGTGACACACGTTCGCAATCGCAAAACGCCGCATCACTCGATACGGCAACCACCGTAGCGAGCGAGATGATTGAATCTTCATCAGAGGATTTCCAGTAGCGTTAGCGACAACAGCTTCCGCCGCCGGAAGGCAGGCTTGGCGGGCCAAGGCTGGGAGCGGTGGAGATTGAAGGCGCGGAGGGTGGTTGGTAGTCGGTGACCATGTCGACCGCTGTGTCGTATTGAATGTTGGCGGAAGCTTGTTCGATATATTGCTCGGCAGTGAATACCGTTTCGTCGTTTCGGTTGCCGACCCATGGCAGGGATTGGCATCCGGTCGACAGCGATACGGTGCAGCAGAGCGCAGCGGTAACGCAGACTTTCCATTGGAATTTCATGACGACTTCCTTGTCGTGAGTTGAAACAAAAAAGGCAGGGACGGCGTGGTGACGTCATCACTTACGTGATTCAGCCTCGACACCGCCCCCGCGTGTGTCGGTAAGGGGAGACGAGGAGAAAGGGAGAAAGGGATATGGGGAGAAAGGGAGATGGGGAGATGGGGAGATGGGGAGATGGGAGCGAAGTCATTATTGAAAGCTGACTCCCAGACTCCCAGACTCCCAGACTCCCAACTCCCCTACTTAATCAGAGGTGCCTCGACTCCTTGCGACGTCAAGACAGTCAGATATTTCTGCGGTTCGGCGGCGATCTTCTTCGCGCATCCGGGGCAGCAAATGTAGATCGCCCTGCCGGCTGCGTTGACTTTGTAGGGTCCGCCCATCGCATCGAGCGGTTCGTCCATCACCGGACACTTCTTTTGTGCCGCGATGAAAGGCGCGTCGGCAGAAACCACTTTGAAGATGCCTTCGCGTACCTGCTCGGTCCCGGCGGGGACGGATGCTTGACCGCCGTTTGCGTAAACCATGGCGAGATACTTCGCTGGTTCAGCTTGAATCTTCTTGATGCAGCCCTTGCAGCAAAGATAGATCGGCTTGTCACCGACCATCACTTTGATCGGTGTACCCATGCCACCGAGCGGCTCATCCATGACGGGGCAAGTCTTCTGAGCAGCAATGGCCGCGGCATCGGCTTGGGTCGCCGCAGAGACAGTGATTTTTGCCGCAGTCGCGACCATGGGTTGACTACGATCTTGCGACCCGTTTTCGTACACCATCGCCAGATACTTTGCCGGTTCGGCTTGAATTTTTTTGATGCAACCTTTGCAGCACAGATAGATCGGCTTATCGCCAACCATCACCTTGATGGGCGTGCCCATACCACCGAGCGGTTCGTCCATCACGGGACAAACCTTCTGGGCAGCGATTCCGGCAGCGTCCGCTTGGGTCGCCGTGGTGACCGTGATTTGCGGACGACCGGCGGCGTACTTGGTCGGGTTTGACTTGACTGCGTTCACGCAGCCGGCACAGCAGACGTAGAGCTTTTGCCCGTTGACATCAACGGCAACCGGATCACCCATGCTGCCGAGCGGCTTGCCGCTGACCGGACAGATCTTTTGGCGTGCGATCGCGGCGGCAGCGAGTTGTTGTTCGCTGGCGGGAACCGTGGCGACTTCGTTGAAGCTGACCGTGCTGGCGGTGATGCCGACCAATTGCACGTCGACGTCGACTTGCCGGCCGGCGAGCTGCGACAGATTCACCCGAGCCGTCAACGCTCCTTTGCCGTCGGGCAGCAAATCATAGCGATAGCGTTTCGCGTTGCCTTCGACTCGCACCGAAACGGCACCGCGTCCTTGATCGACCGAGACCGGTTGGCCGGCGTGATCATAGAGGAACATTTGCATCCCGCCTTGCGAAACAATTGTTTCGATTTGCAGGTTGCCGGTTTGCTTCAAGCTGCCGCCATGTGGCCCCGCATGAGTTACCTGGTGAGCCTTCGTCATGCCGGGCATCGCGTGGTTGTGACCGGCGTGATCGTGTTGCGATTCAATGGTTTGCCCAAACACCGTCGATGCCATTAAGGCAAACGAGCAGGCGGTCAGTAGTAGTGTTCGTTTCATGAGTGTACTCCATTTCGAGGTGGCGTTGAGAAAGTTGGATGCTTGAGTTGGCTTGTTCTTCATCGATTTTTGGAAAAAGAGAGGCGGGGAGTTGGGAGTTGGGAGTTGGGAGTTGGGAGTTGGGAGTTGGGAGTCTGGGAGTCTGGGAGTTGGGAGTTGGGAGTCTGGGAGTCTGGGAGTCTGGGAGTCTGGGAGTCTGGGAGTTCAGCTTTTAATCATGACTTCGCTCCCATCTCCCTGACTCCCCCTCTCCCTGACTCCCCCTCTCCCAACTCCCCCTCTTCTTCAAAAAGCTCGTCTTTAAATCCGAATCGCATTTTGAGTTCCAGGTAGCCGCAATAAAGCGTTGGCACGATGAACGATGTGAAGGGTTCGGCTAGCATGCCGCCGAATACGGGAATCGCCATCGCTCGGGCAACGTCTGCACCACGGCCTGTTGCAATCAATACCGGGATCAACGCCGCCAGCGTCGTCACGGTCGTCATCATGCAAGGCCGAATGCGTTTCAGGCCGGCTTCGTAAACCGTGTTGCGAATGTCGTCGACGGACCGGACTTTGCGTTTCCTCAGCAGTTGGTGAATGTAAGTCGCCATCACCACGCCATCGTCGACCGCGAGGCCGAACAACGCGATGAAGCCAACCCAAACCGCCGTGTTGAGTTCCACGCCCATCGTTGCAATAGCGATCATGCCACCGGCGAACGCGACGGGGATACCTGAAAATACTGCCAGCGAAATCGCGAAGTTGCGGAAAGACAAATAGATCAATAGCAAGTTGATGCAGATGACCAAGGGAATGATCCACATCAGACGTCGGTTCGCTTCGATTTGATTGCGGAAACTGCCGACCGCTTCAAGGGAATATCCGGCGGGCAAATCCAGAGTGGGAGAAAGGGAGTCCGGGAGTCTGGGAGATTGGGAGACTGGGAGCCTTGAACGCTCACTCCCTGACTCCCCATCTCCCTGACTCCCCCTCTCCCACTCTCCTTGTCTCCCATTCTCCCCCTCTCCCAGACTCCCCGACTGGGCCTTTCTCAATTGCTCTTCAATCTCCTCAATCGACTCCAAATCTCCCTTCAGTCCATTCGTCATGAAGGACACGTGAGCGACCAGCCGGCCGTTCTCGCTGTTGATCGCACCTGGCCCCCAGGTCGTTTCCAACTTGGCCAGTTCTTCCAATGGAACGACGGCACCCGAGTGCGTGACGACTGGCAAACGTTTCAACCCGTCGATCTGTTCGCGTAGATCACGGTTGTATCGAAGCCGCACGGGATATCGTTCGCGGCCCTCCACCGTATTGATCAAGTTCATTCCGCCGAGCGCCGTTTCGATGACTTGGTTCACCATCGACGCGTTCATGCCGTAACGCGAAGCAGCCTCACGATCGACTGTGAATTCAACGTACGGCTTACCGAGCACGATGTCGGGATTGACCGTGCCGGCGTTGATCAACGGTGACTTCTTCAGTTCTGCCGCGACGTCCATCGCGGCGTCTGCGAGCGTGTCTAGCTTGTCCCCGTAGACGCGGATTGCCATGGGAGCCTTGATGCCGGACTGCAACATCACGACGCGGCCCTCGATTGGTTGCAAGGCCGCGGCAGGCGTCACACCTGGCAACGTCGCGACGCGGTTGATCTCATCCCACACGTCACGAGCGGTGACGCCCTCTCGCCATTCGCTTTCTGGCTTGAGCATCACGTAGGTTTCGACCATCGAGGCAGGCGCGGGATCGAGTGCCGACTCGACGCGACCGATCTTTCCGAGCACATCTTTGACTTCGGGAATCTGGCCAATCAAAACGTCCTGCGTCTGCAAAACCTGCATCGCTTGCGAGAAACTCGCCGCCGGGTACAGCGTCGGCATGTAGAACCAGCTTCCCTCGTCCAAAGCGATCCAGTCGTCACTTTGCAAACCGGTGAAGACGTGTTTCGCATCCACGTAGCCGGGGAAGTCATTCAGTTCTGCTCCGAACAGATTGGCCACCTTTTCAACCGGACGCAGCACCGTTGGCATTCCGACGAAGGCTCCCACACCGACGACCAACAGAACCAGCGGAAACGACAGTGCGAACGCCTTGTGATTGAGAGCATATCGAAGTCGTGCCGCGTAGATCCAACGAACGAAGCGGCTAGACGGGATTTCGTCGATCGGGCGAATTCGTTCTCGCATCAATTGCCAACCGCCAACGAATCCGATCGTGGCTGCGATCGCGGTGACAATCCAAGTTTCCAGACCGAAGTGTTCCCCGAGTCTTGATCCCCACAGAAAGTGCGACGCCGAACCGAGTAGTCCAGCCAACGAAAGGCCAGCAATCAAAGCAGTGCTCTTGCGACGAACCGAGCTTCGCAGCATCAGCCGGCACAAGGCGGGCACGATCGTGATGGCGGCGATCATTGCAGCCGCAATCGCGAATGTCTTGGTGTAAGCAAGCGGCGAAAACAGCTTGTAATCGCGACCCGTCAGAAAGAAGACCGGAAGGAAACTGACAATCGTTGTCGCCACAGCGGTGACGACGGCGGGTGCGACTTCGACCGTTGCTTCGTAGACGACGTCGCTTCGCGTTTTTAGACGGGGAGTCTGGGAGTGGGGGAGTCTGGGAGATTGGGAGATTGGGAGTCTGGGAGATTGGGAGTCCTCAACACTTGCTCCCTGACTCCCCTTCTCCCCATCTCCCAGACTCCGCTTCTCCCAATCGGCCAAATGTTGATAAACGTTCTCCGAGACAATGATCGCCATATCGACCATTGTCCCGATCGCGATTGCAATGCCGGCGAGCGACATGATGTTCGCACCGACGCCAACTACTTTCATCGCGATGAACGACATCAACACCGCTGCCGGCAAACAGATCGCAACGATAAAACTGCTGCGGATGTGAAGCAGGAACAGCAGGATGATGATCGCGGTGATGATAATCTCGTCACGCAACGCATGCGTCAGTGTCGCCATGGTTTCATCAATCAAACTACTTCGATCGTAGACGCCGTGAATCGTCACGCCCTGAAGCGATGGTGTGATCGCAGCGATCTTCTCTTTGACTCGGTCAATCACGACCCGGGGGTTCTCGCCGTATCGCATCACGACAACACCGCCGACTGCTTCGGCCCCGTTGTAGTCCAACGCACCACGGCGGAAGTCTGGGCCAATCTGCACGCTAGCGATGTCACGGACGCGAACGGGAACGCCGTCGCGTTGCATGATGACGGTGTCCTCGATGTCTTCGACGGCCTTGTCCTTGTCGCCGCCGGAACCGAGGAAACCTTTGCTGCGAACGATGAACTCCATGCCGGTCGTTTCAACCGTCTTGGCACCGACGTCGACGTTGGATCCCTTGATCGCCATCGCCAATTTGTCGAGCGAGACACCGTGGAAACGAAGTTTGTCGGGATCGACTTCGATTTGATACTGACGAACATAGCCGCCGATCGAAGCCACTTCGCTGACGCCCTCGACGGCTTGCAATTCGTACTTCACGACGAAGTCTTGCATGCTGCGAAGTTCCGCCAGTCCCATTCCGTCTTCGGGTGGCTGCCCCTCGTTCGCCTGAGGCGGGATCAACGTGTAGTAGTAGACCTGCCCCAGACCAGTCGCATCCGGGCCGAGCTGCGGCACGACGCCATCGGGTAGTTGCGAAGCAGCGCTGCCGAGTTGCTCCGAAACGCGGCTGCGTGCCCAATAGAAGTCGATCTCGTCCTTGAACGTCACCTGCACAAAGCTGTAGCCGAACATGCTTTTGCCACGCACCGACTCGGCACCCGGAACCGCGAGCAATGACACACTCAGCGGATAAGTGACCTGGTCCTCGATGTCTTTGGGCGAGCGACCTGGCCAAGGCGTCAACACGATGACTTGGTTTTCACCGATGTTCGGAATCGCGTCGATCGGAATCGCTTGGAAGCAAACCCAGCCGGCAACGCTGCTCGCGCAAGCGAGCATAAGAACGAGCCAGGGTTCTTTGACGCAAAAGCGGATGAGGAGGTTAAGCATCTTTTGTTTTAGCTGGGAGTTGGGAGCTGGGAGCTGGGAGCTGGGATTCAGGATCGAACAGATCGAGGAGAGCTTCCTGGTCGAGCACGGGCGAATCTTGATGAACTGCATAGTCAGCTCCCGACTCCCCCACTCCCGGCTCCCTCACTCCCGACTCCCCCACTCCAGTCTTCGGTTCCCGGAAATCAACGCACCACTTCGACGAACCGTGAATCATGGCAACAATCATCCGCAAAATTTCATCGTAGAATTTGTTTGCGGATTCAAATGTCTTCTCGTCCAGATAGCCGTGCGCTGCCGCATACTCCAACCACACCTGTGTTTCAGCGGCTTCCGACTCTGCGATATTGAGCGTGCTGCAAAAATGCTTTTCGTAGCGGCGCTTGCGCCAAGCCTCGGCGATATTCGCACTAACACTTCGCGCAGAACGACGAATTTGATCGGTCAATGAATACATTTCCTCACGAGGAAACGATCTCGTCAGTTCAAAAATTCGCTTTCCTGCTGCAAACGATTTTTGGTAGGCGATCAAATCGCGATGTCCTTCAATGCGCTCTTTCATTTCAGTTCTCCGTTGATAGGTTCGGGAGTCAAAGACAAAGAATCACCAAATTCTAACGCTCCCCCACTCCCAACTCCCCCACTCCCCACTCCCCCACTCCCGACTCCCATCTCCCTCACCACTTCCCCGCAGGTCAACATTTCGCTGCCCCAATACGGGTTCGCCAAATCGCCGCCGGGTTGCATCCAATCACCACCACCGCCGAGAACCATGGGGCAGTAGTAATGCGTCAGCTTCACGGCCGTCTTTGGCCCGCGAGCAACCATGGCTGCTCGCAACATCGCATGACTGACGCTTCGGTAGGCTTCGCGAGCCGTTTCCAACGAGCCGTCCATGCGTGACGCAGCGCGGCGAGCGGTCGCGAATTTGCGTTGAGCCTCATCGGGTACGCTGGCCGACATTTCAAGATCACGGAAACCTTCGATCAGTGTGTTCAACGCGACCGGCGGAGGCGTTTGGTCCGCCGCCATCGCACACTGGATTTCAAAGTAGGCGTCGTAGGTTCGATCAAACTGCTTCCCAGCGTCGGTTGCCAACATGACGGGGTTGGATTGAGGGAGTTCAAGCGGTCCCGGCGAATAGCTCGGGGCCTTCGTCGGGTCCATTAGCGATGGGTTCCCCGCAAGCTGCATTTGCGAGTCGATCAAGAAATTGCCGCCGGTCGCGACAGTTTCACCGGCGGACAAGCCCTCGACGATGACCGCTTCTTTGCGATTCATCGGGCCGACCGTGACACGGCGAATTTCAAAGCGTCCAGGTTCCGTTTCGACGTAGATCACGCTGTTCTCGCCGGCCAGCAACACCGCATCGCGTGGAACCGTGACGACTTGTTGCATGGGCAAGGGTTCCGACGAGAAACCAAGTTGTGATGTCGGCACGAGCTCCATGTCACACAACGGGCACGTCCCCGGTTCGTCGCGGATGACTTGCGGGTGCATGGGGCTGATGTACTTGTCCGCCAGTGCCGGATCGTAGACCTCGTCCATCGGAATCGCGGGCACGGTCACACGAGCAGTGGCGTAATCGCCCGGTCGCAGCTTGCCATCAAAATTCATAATCTCGACACGAACACGAACCGTTCGCGTTTTCGCATTCACGGTGGGGTCGATGAACGCGACGCGGCCTGTAAAGACCTCGCCGGGCACCGACTGAATTTCGGCCTCGACTTGTTGGCCGAATCGAACGGCGGATGCGTCGTCGGGGAACAGGTCGAGCATCAACCAAACGCTGCTGAGATCGGCCACGCGATACAGCTTGTCGCCGGTCTTCACGTAGTCGCCATCAACGGCCGACTTTTCGATCACCGTGCCGCTCTGCGGTGACTTGATCCGAATGCGCGACATCGGTTTGCCGGACTTCGCCAACAAGTCGATTTGACTTTGTGTCATGCCTAGCTCGGCAAGGTTCTCGCGGGCCATCTTGTTCAGATCGCCACCTGCGATTTGAAAACGCCCGATCTTGCCGTCGCTGTTCATGCTGGTGATGAATTCGGTTTGAGCGGTGTAGAGCTGCGGGCTGTAGATCAGTGCCAGGTCATCACCTTCGTTGACCTTCACGCCGGCATAGTTGGCGTACATCTTTTCCAATCGGCCGTCGATGTAGGCGCTGATGGTCGACAGGCGGCTTTCGTCAAAGTCGATCGAGCCGATGGTGCGGATCGTTCGATTGACTTCGCCCATCTTGGATATTGCGGTTTGAATGCCGATTAATCGCCGCGCCGATGCTTCGATGGTAACCGAGATCCCATCGCCGCCTCCGCCGCCTGTCGCTTCAACCAACTCCATCGCACATACTGGGCAGCGTCCCGGTTCGGTCGATGGTGGCGTACACATCATTGGGCAGATGTATCGCTTGTCTTCGCCACTGTCCGCTCCCGCGATCGTCTCGCTCGATCCGGCTGAAAAACCGTCCGCAGTCAACCACTTTGTTCGCTGTGCGACACCGAGCAGGAAGAAGATGAGTCCAGCCACGACGACGACCGTGGCGGCTTGCACGCCGGTGCGCACGAGCCACTTGAAGCCAGAGTGGGGGCTGGGAGTGGGGGAGTTGGGAGTGGGGGAGTTGGGAGTGGGGGAGTCTGGGAGCGGGGGAGATAGAGAGTCCGTGATGGCTGCAGCAACCTCGGTCTTCTTGTCTCCGATCTCCTTGTCTTCCAACTCCTTCACTCCTTCGCTATTCATATCCTGGTTCATGATAGTTCTCATGGCGATTGCCGGTACAAGGTGATGGTTCCATCCACTCACTTTCACCCTAGAGGTGACCAGCCGGTGAAGCGTGCAAGGCACACATCGCCGACCGGTCATTTGCCTCCAGGCTGTGACCGATTCATTGTTTTGGGTGACGCGATTGAGTCGCGTAGGGATTGCATCTGGACGGCTTCAGACCAAATGAGCGCGTAGCATCATTCTCTTGAAAGCCAACTTGAAGTCGAAGAGCTGCGACCGCGCAGATCTCCTGTCGAGACGACGCTAAATGCGCCAGATGCTAAGAAACCGCTGTGAGAAATGCGGTGAGAGCTTGCCGATCGGCAAACGCGAATCGACACGGCTCGGACGAACCGAAAGCCCAGCGTCTGAGCCGACGTGATCCAGGTAGGCGATCACGACTAGGTCGCGGGCCTGCGACACAGGCACGCGATGCGGGGTCGGTGCAACTGGCTCGGAATGAACGCCGCACATGCACGAAGACCATGAGACGCCCTCGGGTGTCGCTACTTGGCCGGCGGGCTTAGGCGGCTCGGGAACGATGTCCGAAATCTCTCCGAACAATTCGTCGACCTTCGGCTTGCCAGCCTTCTTCGTGCAACAACTGCCCGCCTTCTCTTCGCCACCGCTGCAACAACCGCACAATTCGCCCTCCGTTTTCACTTCGCAGCTTTTGAACGCCGTGTTTGCTTGGCAGCAAAAGCCGTTTCGAGATCCTTGAGCACATGTTCCCCGCGCAGCAACGATCGCCATTGGCTGAATCACGATTGCAGCGATCAGGCAAAGATTGACGGCGGTGCGAATTAGAGGGGACTTGCTCACTGTGACCTTCCGAAAAGGATACCCATACCAGGTATACGAACTGTATCGGAAATCTGGCCGAAATGTTCAATAGGAATCCACCGGTTGGGCAAACTTTGACGACTTTATCATAGCTCATTTGGACTCGGACGCCATGGATCGGCATTTACGAACCCCAAAGACGAAGCACGCCAAACGGTTTTTGCTAGCTGCAATGGTCGCCGCGACCGTGTCTGGCTGCGCGACAGGGGGAGGCTTTTCGTCAACAAAATCGACGGAAACCGCCCCGAAAACGACCTCGGTCGCGGCCGCCCCGGTCCGTGATTCGGCTCCGGAACCGGATGCTCTGGGCGATGTCAATTGGAGCCAAATCGTCGATCAGCCATCGTCAATGCACGTCCAAGCGGCCGGCTATACCGACGGCGTCTTCGTCGCTTCGCCCGCCGTGTTCGCCCAACCACCCAAAAAGAAAACCGACCGCGACTTCGGCGACTTGTTGCAACTCGACCCGCCCGAAGGAGACGGGGAGCTGGGGAGTCAGGGAGAGGGGGAGATGGGGAGACAAGGAGATGGGGAGCTCGGGAGTGAGCAAGACAAGGAGCCTAATAACGACGACAAGCAGTCGGAAGACAAAGACTCAAAGCGAAACGACTCAGCGGTTGCCAATCCCCCAGACTCCCCCTCTCCCTCTCTCCCAGACTCCCCCTCTGGCTTTCCCGTCGAGTACTTCGTCAACACCGCGCTCGCCCGCCACCCCAAGATCCTCGCGGCCCGCCAACGTGTCGCGGCGGCGACCAACGTCATCCCACAAGCCAAGGCGTTGCCCGACCCGACATTCAACAACACGTTCTGGCCCTTGCATGACAACGCCCTGCAAACCGCGGGCGGACGACTCGGCAACCAGATGTCGGTCAACCAAATGGTGCCGTTCCCTGACAAGCTGAAAACGAAAGCCGTTATCGCTAGCCGCGAAGTCCAGATGGCTCAAACGGAAGTCGACGCGATCGCTCGCGAAATCACCGAATCGGTTCGGCTCGCGTACTACGAAGTCTGGTTCGCGACCCGAGCGATCAACATCATCGACGAGACCAAAGACCTCGTCGCCGACCTGACGGACGTCGCCGAAGCACGCTACCGCAGCGGCGGTTCGCAACAAGACGTGCTCCGCGCCCAACTCGAAACCGATCGTCTCGACGAAAAGCTCATCACGCTCCGCAGACAAAAGCAAGTCGCCCAAGCCGACCTCGCCACACTGTTGCAACAACCCGTCGGCCTGGTCCCCGAAGCGTCCGACGAACTCGGCATCACCGACATACCTCAGCAGATCGAGTCGTTGATCGCCCAAGCCGAAGAGTGCAATCCGAAACTGCGCGGACTGGCTTGGGAGATCCAACGCGATCGCGACAAAGAACGCTTGGCGTGCTTGCAGCAATACCCCGACTTCAGTGTCGGTCTGAATTGGGGCATCATCAGCGACGGTCACGATGTGATCAGCCCCGTTGCCGATGGCAATGACAACCTCAGCATTAGCTTTGGAACAACGCTTCCGATCTGGCGAGAGAAGATCAACGCCGGCATCCGCGAGGCATCCCACCGCCGCAGCAGCACCACACGTCGACTGGAAGCCGAACGCGACGAACTGTACGGCAAGATCCGCCGCCTGATCGTCCAAGCAGACGCCCTGGTCGAACAACGCGACATCTACGAAGACCGCCTCATCCCGCGAACCGAAGACACACTGAAACTGTCGATCGCCGACTACCGAGGCAAACGCACCGACTTCTTCACATTGATCGAAACCTATCGCGAACTCTTAATGCTCGAGACCCAACTCGCCCGAATCGACGCCACGCTGGCCGGAACCATCGCCCAGTTAGATCGCACCGTCGGCTGCCCATAGCGGAATGATCTCGTAGCTGTTCAATCGTATCGGCGTTTCGTTGCCCATTTGCAAGAACGGCAATTCGTGACCGGCGTTGGCATAGGTCATCTGTCGCTTCTTTGGAGCAACAACCAACAGCGTCATGGTTGCGAAGTGTTCCAGCATCACGTATTCGCAGTAGCGCCCGTTGACGTCCGTCGGGATCGCCGCAGGACTGCAGAAGACCGCTGGGAACTTTTGAACACTCCTGCTCAACACGAGCGATCAGTTCATCGGCCAGCAAACGTTTCAGGTCGCTGTCACAATGTGGTTCCAACAGTGGCCCGATCGCTGCACCGGTCGCCTCACAGTAGTCGACGCGACGAACAAGGTCCAAGCTGGCTTCGGTAATCGCCAGCCAACCGCACCACAATTCGATCTCGCTGCGATAATCATTCAGCCACGCGAACTTCGCTTGCAGTCGCTCATCGCTGCTAAACGAAGCGGGAATCAAACTCGGCTCATCGAGAACCATCAAAATCCGCTGAGCCCAACGAAGGATACTCTGCAAATTCATGTCGCGAGCTTTGCTCTGGAGCGTCGGCGGTAGCGGAACCGCGAGTTCCGTCTGAAGCGTCGCGAAGTTCGTTTGCGTGCCTGTTTGATAAAGCTACACCAACGCTCATCATCTTTGAGTCGCTTCTTCAAAAGCAGTGCCGCTTGATGCGGAAGGTCTCCAAAGCCCAGTGTTCCAGGATGGGCGTTGCGGTATGTAGCCTTGCCTGGCCTGTTCAGGGAAAAAGAAGTCGAGCGTTTTGATGATCGCTAAGCACATCGGGGAAAAAGGTTCGGCATAACCTCACGTAGGCGAGTCTCTCTGAGACTCGCAATTTTCAGCGTCTCAGAGAGACGCTGCTACGTGGTTGCACAGTATGACTTGCTACCTACCTGTTTAGTTCCTCACTGATTGTTCGCATGTTCCTTCGCTAACTGCTTGCCGGAAGTAGCTTCACGTTGCTCGACGCGATGACCCCGGCAGAGTACCTGGGTCGTCGCATCGATGCGATCGCTCAATCAATGCGATTACTAAGGGCGTTGGGGACGACCGTTTCCACGATTTTGGCCACCACCGGGCTGCGGTCCGCCTTCACCCCGTGGTCCGCGTTGTTGATGGTTCTCGAGTTGTGCCTTTTGTTCGTCAGTCAAGATCGCTGCCATCTGTTTATCAACTTCGGCTTGCAGCGCTTTGAGCTGGCCTTGCTGCTTTTCGGTCAGGTCGAGAGACTGGGCGATAAACTCCGGCAACACTTGACCGGGTCGCGGTGGAGGTCCGCCGGGACCGCCTGGGCCGCGACCGGCTTGTCCGCGAGGCCCATCTTGCTCACCATGCGCACCGGGTCCGCCACGCCCACCGCGTTCCTTCCCACCGCGTCCTTGTCCACCGCGTCCTTGTCCACCGGCTTCGCCTCGGCCTCCAGCCTCACTTTGGCCTCCAGGGCGACGTTGCATTTGCCCTCGGTCATTGCCTTGTCCTTGGGGCGGGCCTCCATGGCCTTGTTGCATGCCTCCACGTTGATTTCCGCCTCGTTGTTTGCTCATCGCAGCGGTTAATTCCGCCTTGGTAAGTTGGCCATCGCCATTGGCATCGGCCGTGTCAAAAATCCGGCTGATCATTTCCATTGGCGAACCACCACCTGGTCCACCACCACCTGGTCCACCACCACCTGGTCCACCACCACCTGGTCCACCGGGCCCGCGTCCGCCGCCAGGCGGTTGTGCCATGACGAAGCTGGGAGAGGTAAAGACAATCGCAAACAGTGCAAAAGCGAGAGAACGTTTCATCAGTGGATTCCGGTTTGTGGAGAGACAGTGTGAAGGGATGGGAGAAGTCGTCGTCAATCAATGCGTCAATCGAAGCAACAGGGTGACAAGGAAAACCCGGGAAAGTGGCGGGCAGTTTTTCGGTAGCCCGAAAATGGGAGCGTACAAAGGGGAGCGTCTGATCCTTCAGCGAAACTCTAGGTTTCTTGCTGAGTCGGGTATTCAGTATGCTCGACGCGGTAAAGAGCGAATCCCAACGAGACGATCGTGATCCCTGCTAAGGCAAGTAGGTGCGTCGGCACCGACTCGCTCCCAAAGATATTCTCGGCATTGGACCGAACGGTTTCCCATTCCATCCCGTTGGCCAGCAATCCGCGGAGTCGATAGTTGACGGTGAACTTGTTCACCAACGCTGGCACAAACGAAAGTCCATACTCGACGATCATGGTATAGAACACGGCGGTAACCATTGTGCGGCGATAGAACACGGTCCCGATCAACAAGAAGATGGCGGCATGGGCGAAGCACGATAGCACGGCCAATCCACTCACCACCCACCACAGGCGAGCGGTGTCCGCAGCCCCGATGATCAACACACAAACGGTGATCGAAACCAGCGCGGCCGAAAGCGTCCAGGCAACCGCCGTCAGGTACTTTCCGATCAACACCATCGACCGTCCGGATCGACGCAAGGCCAAATAAATCCACGTTTGACCTTCGATTTCGGTGCTGATGGCAGGTGTCGCCCACAGCAGTAAACCCAGCAAGCACGTGACCTCGGGCACCAAGAAATACAGGGTGAATCCTAACGCTTCGACGTATTCTTCAGGATCCGTGATGTGAACATTCTGAGACCTCGCGACGCCGCATACGACCGCCACGATGGCGACGGGGAAGGCGACCAACACCAACCACATTGCCATCCGCCCCAACGTCAACGAACGACGTAATTCAAATAGCATCACATCCAGCGGCATCGTGAAGCGTTTCATGCGATCTCTCCGCGGTGCCGACGAAGCAGCGATTCAAATACTGCCTCCAAGTTACCCCCGGGAGTTCGCAATTGCTCGATCCGCAAGCCGTCCTCGTGAATCCAGCCCGCGATGCGGCTGTAGAACTCAGCGGGATCACGCAGCGACACTTTTAACTGGCCGTTGCCTTGATTCAATTGAAGTCCATCGACCCAGTCGACGTCCGCAAGTCGATGGATCAGCTTGGCCGCATCCGGACCGATGATGCTGACCTCCTGAGGTGTGTCGGCCAGGATCGATTCAATTTCCTCAGCGGTGCCCGACGCCAAGAGACGACCGCCGTGAATCAGCAAGAACGAGGACGTCACTGATTCGATCTCCTGAAGCACGTGGCTGGCGAAAATCAGTCCGCGTCCTGATGCCGTCCACTGTTTCAACATTTGCGTCATGTCGTTTCGCCCCACCGGGTCCAGCCCGTTGTAGGGTTCGTCCAGGATCAGCAACTCGGGTTCATGGGCGATCGCTTGGGCAATTTTGGTTCGCTGTCGCATGCCGAGCGAGTAGGTTCCCATCGACCGATGCATCGCCGCCGTCATGCCCACGGTTTCCAGCGCTGAGAGGGCGAGTTCCCGGCACTGTCGGCGTGGAATATCATGCAGCCGGACTTGGTACTGGATCCATTCCAGTGCCGAAACGTTCGGATACAGCACATCCGATGCTGGGCACAGGCCGATCCGTCGCAACAGGCGGCGGTCCGTTGACGGCTCGGTGCCCAGGACTCGCAGGGTTCCGATGCTCGGGCGGAAATGGCCAATCAACAAATTGATCAGAGTCGTTTTGCCTGATCCGTTCGGGCCGATCAATCCATAGGCCCCCGTGGGCAAGTGCAACGCCAAGTCGTTCACGCCAACGACATTGCCATACATTTTGGTAACGTGGTTCAGTTCAATCATCGCTCAAACACTTAGCCTTGCGATGATGCGTTGTCGCACCACCCAATAGGACAGCACCGTTATCGCGACGAGCGCCAGCATCGATGGCCATGCGCTCGCCGGTGTGGAATCCAAGTTGAAAACCCAAGCCTGTACTTTGCCCAGAATGTGGTACGGCGAAAGCAATCGCCATTGGTCGAGATCAATATCAAAATCCCCTGGTCCTCGGAAGCGCCGCCGGCCAGCCATACCCGACATAATGACAGAACTCGACGTCAATACTTGATACGCAACAAACCCCATCGCCCAGGTCGCAAACCAAGCAAAGGTTGCGTACCGGCTTTCTGACGTCAGCGAGGAAAACGCCACGGCCAACGCTGTCGTCGGGATCATCAACACCGCCGACGCTGCCAAAATCCGCAGCGGGATATCCCAGGTTTGCAAAACGACCGAGATGTCAGGCGACAGCAGCACGCCCATCACATAGACCAGCAACGCGGGTACCGTCACCGTCAGCGCCAACAGAAACCAGATCACAGCTGACTTCCCTAGGATGTACTGCCCCGGTGACAACGGCCGTGAAAAATAGATTAAATAGGCTTTCGTTCGCAGGTCATACGAGACCAACATTGGCGCGATCAAGCCGATCAGCAACACCATCGCCAAGAGCTGTGGATAGCGAAAGAAGACCAGGATCAAGGTTGACCAGACCTGATGCCTGGCCGCCTCGGGATCATTCATCACTTGCTCGGCAAGATCCGGTTGGCCAAGTGGTCCCCGGGTCATCTGGACAATCACCCTTTGCAGGTTAGCGTCGGTTGAGGAATATTCGAATGCGAACAATCCAAAGGCCGGAAACACAATCGGAAGCCACGCCAGCATCAGGGCGGTTCGCAGCCAACGACGTCGCAGAACCAGCGAGATGCCGCTGCGGGCAACCACCACCGGACGCAGCAGTCGCGACATACGCTCACCCTGCCAACGGCGGTACCCCAAATCATGAACGGGCATGACCGACCTCGTGATCGCGCGATGGCTGGCCTTCGGTCTTACCAAAGGCCGCGTTTTCACCAGACGCCCCGTTTTTACCCGAAGCGACATCCATGAAAATTTGATCAAGCGAATTGACCGCAGGCTGCAAACGACGAATCGCGGTGCCCGCCTGGGAAGCCATTCGCCACAACTGATCCATGTCCTCCGGCTTGATACCCTCGACTCTTAACGCCCCAGGCTCGGATTCCAGATGCACGCCATAGCCCGCGTTCTGAAGCAATTCGATCAGCGCCGCCGGGTCACCCAAGGTGGTCACGTGCGTGGTCGGTTCGATTGGCCGGCTTAGGTTCTCCAGGGTATCAACCACTCGAACGGTGCCGTCCACCAGGATGACGACGTGATCGCAAACCGTCCGCACGTCTGGCAAAATATGAGTCGACAAGATCACCGATTTGCCGTGCTGCGTCGCGAGGTTTCGAATGCGTTTGAGCATCGCCAAGCGTTGATCGGGATCCAGTCCGGTCGTGGGTTCGTCCAAGATCAACAGCGGCGGGTCGTGAACTAACGCCTGCGCGAATTTAAGCTTCTGACGCATTCCAGTCGAATAGGACTCCACCTCGCGATACCGTTCTTCGCCGAAGCCGCAGTAGTCCATCATTTCATGAGACCGACGAAGGCCTTCTTTCCCAGAAAGCCCCGACAGACGAGCCATCAATGTAACGCACTCAATGCCAACCAGCCCGGCGACGTAACAATCGTCCTCGGGCAAATAGCCAACGTGGTCGCGTATGATTCGAGCGTCTTGTGGCCACGGGAAATCGAGCACCCTGCCCGTTCCCGATTGCACCTTCAACAACCCCAACAGTGACTTGATCAACGTGCTCTTCCCCGACCCGTTGGGGCCCAGCAACCCGGTCACGCCGACCGGGATCTTCAGCGATACGTCTTTCAACGCATCAATGCTGCCGTAACGCTTGTTGACCCGTTCGACTTGAATGATCGGACGAGCTGATTCGTCCTTCACTTCTTCCACCCTGTTCAGTTTGCTGGGGCTATTCAGTTTTTTGTCAATCACGTTTTCCATGCTCCGTCAGAGACTGTTTCGGGGCTCGGCAAGGGACGATGCGACATCTTAACGGATCCGTTGCTCGAATGAACAACTCCAAAAATTTCTTGACAATGAAAAACACTTTCGCTATTTAACGTTTCAACTCCGGTGAGCGTACGACACTCGCACGTTGGCATTGGGAACGACGAATCTACCCCAAACGGATCGCAGACGCTTCATTCAGCCGTCATTGACGGGCAGTCCGATTTGCCGCATTTCACACCGCCGCAAACGGCATCAAGCGAAGATTGGGAGAAGACTGAAACCCGGATCCCGAGTCTACCCCCACGCGAAGTGGCATCGGTGGTTCGAGCGAAACCTGGAAACGAGCACAGCGGCGGTTGCCTGGGACCTGGAGGAATTCTGCTATTGGGCGAAGTTTCCCCAGAAAATGCGGCCAACTCGGGTTGAACGATCCGACAAAAGGGTCCGATTGCCGCAGCCTGGCGGCACCGTCGCCCGCAGATGGCGGGTGCAAGGGCCATACACCGCTGTCGCGCCGACGTTATAATCGAGCGATCTTTCGACGTGATCGTGCGGCCCGGATCGACTACCATAGGGAATCTTCCCTCGTCGAGACGGCACGATCCACGATCGTTGCTGTTTCTCCCCTCCCCCCGCCTCCCGCCGCTGAGTTAAGAATTATGACCAAGAAATCGAATTTGTCCGCTTGGAACCGCCGTCGGTTCCTGCAAGCCTCCGGTGCCAGCGCCGCCGTCGTGTCGTCGGGTGTCTGGAGTGAGACGCCTGCTCAAGAATCGAAGTCGGTCAACGACAAGATTAATTTACTCTGTGTAGGGACCGCCAATCGCGCCGCTGCCAATATCTCGGCAGTCCAGGGTCAGCAGATCATCGGGCTTTGCGACATCGACACCAACTATCTGGACCGCGCCGCCAAACAATTCAAAGATGCGGCGACCTATGTCGATTATCGCGAAATGATCGCGGACCTGTCGGACAAAGCCGACGGCATCGTCGTCGCTACCACGGATCACCATCATGCCCCGGCGTCCATCCGCGGGATCAACGCTGGTCTGAACTGTTACTGCGAAAAGCCCTTGGCCCACACCGTTCGCGAGGCCAGGCTGATTGCCGAGGCGGCCAAGCGAAAAGGCGTGGCAACGCAGATGGGAACGCAAATCCACGCCGAGAACAACTATCGCCGCGTGGTCGAAATCGTGCAGTCCGGCGCGATCGGCGACGTCACCGAGGTGCATGTCTGGGTCGGCAAGGGATGGGGCGGTGGTGAGCGTCCCGAGGGCGGGCAAGCGCCACCGCCGAACCTCAACTGGGACCTTTGGTTGGGGGCGGCGCCGGAACGACCTTATGTTCCAGGACGCTACCATCCCGCACAGTGGCGTCGCTGGTGGGACTTTGGGCAAGGAACCCTGGGCGACATGGGCTGTCACTACATGGACCTGCCATTCTGGGCATTGGACCTGCAACACCCGACCGAAATTTCGGCCGAAGGCCCCGAAGTCCATCCCGAAACCTGCCCCCTGGGCCTGACAGTCCGATACAAATTCCCGGCACGTGGCGATCTCGCACCTGTGAATTTGACCTGGTACGACGGCAACATGACGCCCCGTGAAGTCGCCGGCGAAAAAGTACCCGGCAGCGGCGTGATGTTCGTCGGATCCGAAGGACACATGTTTGCCAATTACGGCTCGTACAAGTTGTTCCCGAAGGAGAAATTTGCCAACTTCGAACCGCCCACGCCGACCATCCCGAATTCGATCGGGCACCACGCCGAATGGATCCAGGCGTGTCGTGACGGATCGCCGACGACCTGCAACTTCGACTACTCCGGCGCGCTTTCCGAAGCGGTCTTGCTGGGGAATGTCGCGTTCCGAACCGGCAAGACGCTGCAGTGGGATGCCAAGACGCTGACGGCCACCAATTGTCCCGAAGCGGCCCAGTACATCGACAAACAGTATCGGGCCGGTTGGGAAGTCGAGTTCACGACCTGACCTCGAGCCGTTACTCTCATTACTTCATCACCGTGACACGATTCGGGCCGGCTTGGCGGCAGGCGAACGCTGAGCCGCCATCCGGCCGATGATCGTTTCACCACACAACCGTCAATGCACTTGGAGAACACACCGCGTGTCCCGTTCGATTTTCAATTTGCGTGGTCCGCGCCGCGTTGGATTTGCTTGTTCCTTGTTGGTGAGCGTGGTGTGGTTCGGCGGTTGTAACCGCCAATCGCAGAGCGACGCCGTTGCTCCCGCCACCACTGGTTCGCAACCGGCCGTCGCTGCTAATTCGCTTGCAGATGCCAAATCGCTTGAAGATGTCAAATCGCTTGAAGATGTCAAGTCGCTTGATGATGCCAGTAGCGTTGCAGCGGTTGCGGCAATGACCGAGACGATTCGTCGCGACGGTGATGGGGCGATCATCGACGTCGATTTCCGCGGTCACGACATTACCGACGACGCCCTGGCGAGTCTGACGGGATTACCCCGCCTACGCAGCGTGCGGTTGGCCGGGACCGGCGTCACCGACGAAGGACTCAAAACGCTCGGAACACTGACGACATTGGAAGCCGTGGATCTGCGTCAGTGTGCCGTCAGCGATGCCGGCATCGCCCACCTCGCGTCGCTGTCAAAGCTGAAAGAACTGCGGCTTTCGGGCGAGGGCGGAAAGTCCGATGTCAGCGATGACGGGCTCGTGTATCTCGCCAAACTGACCAACCTCAAGGCCTTGTCGCTCGATTACCTTTGGGTCACCGAAGACGGCTTGGCCTCGCTCGACGGGCTGCCCAATTTGCAGGAATTGAACCTCGCCGAAACGACCATCCGTAACGAGGTGATTGGCGTACTGGCCTCCTTCCCCCAGCTCCGCAAATTGCGACTGGCAAAAAACCAAATCGACGCCGCCGGCCTGGCCGATTTACCCAAGCTGAAGAATCTCGAAGAGCTCGATCTCAGCGAATGCTCTTCGATCTTCGACGACGCGATGGCCCCTGTCGGCGAGTTGTCTCGTTTGAAAAAACTGAATCTGTGGCGAGTGAACCTTTCCGATCAAGGGATCGCCCCGCTGGCGAATTTGACACAACTGGAATCGTTGAACCTGGACAATACGCGGCTGAGTGACGAAGGACTTGCCTCGCTCAGTGGTTTGACTAAGTTGACCTTTCTTCACCTCGGTTCGACGCTGATCACTGACGCCGGGCTGGTTCATCTGGAAGGCTTGACATCGCTGACAGACCTGAAGGTGACGCGAACCGCCGTCACGCAAGCGGGCGTCGACAAGCTGAAACAGAAGTTGCCCGATACCGAAATCCAGTTGAAGTACATCGAAGGGTCCTAACGGATCGCAAACGAAATCGTCCGGCACGAAATACTGATGAGCGAACAAACGACTTGGCTTGACCTCGACCAACTAGAACAGCGACTGTGTGTCATCAGGAGAAAACAGAGGGACAGAAAACAGAGCAGAGGGACAACAGAGCAGAGGGACAACAGAGCAGAGGGACAGAGCATTTTTCTGGGTGTTGTGTTGGTTCCAGAAGGAGGGTGGGTTGAGTTTCCTGATTCTGTCAGTTGCTCTGTTTTCCCTCCTGGGAAATGCGTGAGGGCTCGTTTGGCTTGCAGCGAAGTGTTTGGTCCTGATGAGGTGGCGATTGGTCATTTTGATGATCGCACCCCTCTGCGGTGGTTCTTGATGGGAGAGGGCCCGATCTCGGGGGAAAACTTTGTTTTGAGATCGCGGCCGGAGGTGGTGGCAACGTGGGATGTCATCGAACGCAGCGGAGAGACCATTTTCGCCCGCCGCGCCGGCGAGCTTCTAGCAGCGGACGACTGAGCAGTCGGCTCCCTTTGGATCGAAACCGGATGGGACAAGCCTCGAAGGATCCTACCGCGTTTGTCCGCCCTGAATGCGAAATTCACGCGTTTTGCGAGCTTCGGGGGCAGCCGAGCTGTCTCCTAAAACGACGGGAAACCAGTGAACCCAGCCGGTCTCAAAATAGGTGCAGTTACCCCATCCGAAAAGGTACTCTGTCCCTACGCTCTGTCCCTACGCTCTGTCCCTACGCTTCTCTATTTCCTCGTCATCAAGCTCCTCGTCCGTGGGCAGCCAGCCATCGACCGAAAGCAACCGCTGCAGTTCTCGATCGACGTCGCCATCGTCTGTCGATCGAACGAGAAAGGTCGGTGAAAACCCACCCATGTCAAAAACTCGAAAGAGCAAAAACGGATTGAAACAGGCGACTAGTTTAGCCGACACTCGCAACCGTCTGTTGCGTCGGTCGGACGGAACACCCCGCCGACCGAACCTCTCTTAAATCACTCGTGTCGTTGATGGTCAACGTCCATGCTCCCATCGTTCCGAGGCAAACGTGACACGCCGACGTAAAAAGAAACGAATCGCCGAAAACCCTCGCCGGATTCCGAACGGGGCCGTGATCGCAGACCGATCGCGGCAAGTGCCGAACAATTCCTACGGATTGCCTCCCTCTTTTTATATCAACATCGAGTTTACTTGTTCCGATTGTGGGTCGAAGCAAGTATGGGAAGCCGAACAGCAAAAGTGGTTTTATGAAGTCGCGAAGGGATCGCTCTACGAAACGGCAAAACGATGCCGAGCTTGTCGTGATAAAATCAAAGCCGCGAAAGATCACGAAAAGCAATTTCTGAAGGATCGCCAAAAATAGACAAAGATGGCCGGATTCGAAAACAAACGCACCGGACGGATTTCGATCTCAGTCATTAAGGTACGTTCGGTTGACGACGTTCCCTGGCGATCTCGATGACGGCATCGGCGACGAGCCGGTTGGAGTACTGGGTCAACGTCGCTTCGGCGCCGCGGAACCAATGCAAAATCGGGGCCTCATAACCGACCGGCGGCAGCGTCGGTGGTGCGATCGTGTTCTCGCCCCACGCCGTGCTCGTCCAGGGTGCCGACGCGGCGTCGTCGATCAAATTCGCATTCAAGTTCCCGGCGTTTGGGTTCCCGGCAGCCGGTCGATATTCACCGCCGAGCGGACACTGCACGTCACCCCCGAGAATCCGTTTGGATTGCTCTAACGCATCCTTCGGCGCGACGCCCAACTGGCCGCTGAGCGAGGCCAAGAAATCCGCCCCCGCCGCACTGGTCACCGCCGCACGTTGATACAAAAACTCGTTCGTCCAACCTTCGAGTTGACTGCCACGCAGGTTCCCGATGTGAGCACGCAGCTGAGCGGAATCACTCACCTCCTCGGCGGCGAGTTGACCGACGGTGGCGTTGAGCAGGTCTGGTTGGAACGACAGGATACTGAATTCGCCCCCGGTGTAACGGTACACACCCCCGAGCAACCGGGTCATGTTCGGAGCGACCGGTTGGCCTCGTCCGATGCCCAGCGGCAGACGATCGAGCATCCCCGGCAACGGCCACGCACCGAGGTATCCCGGCAACGTTTTCAGAGCCTGATAGCTACCGAGAATCCCATCGAACGCCTCCGGTTGCGGCGGGTTGGAATCCTTGATCCCGGCAAACATGTGTGTCGGCGGACCGAGCATGTCGCTGGCCACGTGAGCCTGCACGGCGATGATGTCGTCGGGTGCAAACCGGATCGAAACCGGCGTCGGCGGGCCGAGCTGTTTCGCCCACGAACCATAATTCTCCGGTTGCCAAGGCGCGATCTCGGCATGGATGAACAACCGCTCGCGTCGCTCGGTGTTGCCGGCTGCGGCTTCATTTTTTTCCGGCTCGATCAACTCGCGGCGCACACCGATGAAGATCGGATCGAGACTCCGAAATTGGCCCGCGTACGCGGCGGCGATTTCGCCAAACCAATCCGCCTCGGTCGTCGTGATCGTCGAAACCGGACTGTCCGGAATCGGTAAAAACGTGCCCCGTGCTCCACGGCGTGAATCGAGCACCCGATCGCCGACCGTGAACACGCCGCTGCCGTCGGCCCGCTCGCCGAATCCCACCGGTAAAAATCCTGCCTCGACCAGCCCCTCGATCTCTCGCGGAGGTGGGGTCGGATCGCCTGCCACACCCGATGCCGCCGCAGCCCGGGCGAGATGCACCAACGCGATGTCCGATTCCGATTGCATCCGCCGACGCAGCTCAATCAGATACTGCGGTGACAACAGCCCCTGCAACATCTCAGGCGAAAAGTACGCGAAAATCGTGTCGTCGAGGTTCAACGGATGCAGCGTCCGGGCCAACCGAAACCCTTCGGTCTTGGCCAGCGACTCGCCCGTCCGTCCGACTTCGAGAAAACGTTCGGCGATCGCCTTGGTGTTCGTAATGCAAATGAAACCGTTCCGCTCGACCATGTACGAACGCACCGCATTGTCGGTCGAACGCAGCAACGTGGCCGCACCGTTTTCCAACTTCACCTCCTTCAACGTGATCGCAGCGGAGGAACCCGCCAGCGTCGAACGATCGTTGTTCAAACTCGACCGCAACAGGAACGCGTTGACCGGTTGAAACACCACGCCCATCGCCGCGCCGTCTTGCAAATAAAGGTCACGACCGATGATCGCTTGATCGGCGATGATCGATGGCCCGAGCATCCGCCCCATCGCCGTCATCTGAATACCGAGCTGCCGCGTTAAACGATCCGAACCGTCGTTGGACAAACCACTCAACGTGATCATGCGAGAAACGTCGCCGCCGTATTCCTCCGTCAGGTCTTGGAACCAAAGGTAGTTTTCGAATTTGCCGTAACGAATGTAAAAGCATTCCGGGGGCACGTGATCGGCGAGCGGTTCGATTTCAGGGTCGGCTGCATTGACGTCTCCCGCTTCACCGGGAATACCGGCTTGCCAGGCAATCGGTTCGGGCAGCAGTAACGCGGCAACATCCGTCGTGATCGTCGTGCCGTTGGCATCGAGATCACGACCGACTGCGGCCGAAGCGAACACGCGGTCGGCCACCTTCGAAGCGCCTCCGATCCACTTGATCGTCATCAACAACGGATCGTCCTCCGCGTCTTTTTTCGTTTGCCCGTACCATGCCGGCAACGGCAACGAAAACCGGCTTGCAAGCATCCCGACGACGTAGGTCGGGATCCACGGCGGCATGTCCGTCGCGGCGACTTGTTGCCCGGCCCGCAATGTAAAGTCGTCCCACCAGTCGGCGAGCAATTGTTGCCGCAAATTCGGATCGTCGGTCGGCCGAATTTCAACCGTGCGAACCGTGCCAATCCGGTCAACGATCTGGACCTGGAACGGATCGTTGCCCTCGAACAAAAACGTAATCCGCTGGGCCACCGTTTCGATCCGGGCCTCGTCACCGCCTGCGATCTCGCGAATCAAGTTACCGACCCGGCCCAGCAATCGACCGCGACCGAGCGCCGGCAGCGGCGTTTCCGAAGGCAAACGCGAGGACTGCGTCTGCACGTTTTCACTGACGACGTGAAACGTGCGCGGCGATTGAGCGGCCAGCCTCAACGGGGCCGGGCCGGCACCGCCGACCGGGTTGCGAAGCGGGATCTCGATCGCGGCGATCCCGTACGGAGACCCGCTCGCCGCAACCACAAACCCTGGATTCGAGGCCGCACCCCGAGGAATCGTCATACTCGGAGCCTGCGCCGAAACGCGGCCGTCCCCACCGATCGACAGCGCGATTGTCGACGCAACATAGGCTGCCCAACCAAGGACGGCGAACCGGGAAAACGAACTGCGACGTGAGAATGTCATGAGACGAGCGTAATGAACGGAAGAGCAGGAACAGTGTTTTGCGAAAGGTCCGGTTTTCACCGAAACGGGATTCCGCCATCTTAGCCGATGAACCGATTGCACAAGCGGGGCAAAATTCCCCGCCGCTGAGGAACTCGAGAACAATCACTGCTCCCGCGTTCCTAACGTCCATTTCGCCTTCTCTTTGTTTGAAAGTCAACCTTGGCCAGTCCCTCCCGCAGTGGCGTTTTCGCCGCCGAAACCGATCAACGACTCGAAGCCTACGCGGAAAGCATTACTTTCGATTCGCGTCTTTACAAACAGGACATTCGCGGCTCGATCGCTCACGCCGACATGCTGCGAACGGTCGGTTTGATCAGCGACAGCGAGTACACGACCATCCGTGACGAACTCGAAAACATCCGCGGGCGACTCGACCGGGGCGAATTGCCGCTGCGTTTTGAACTCGAAGACATTCACATGCACGTCGAGCAGGCGTTAATCGACGCGACCGGCGACGTCGGGCGGAAACTGCATACCGCCCGCTCCCGCAACGACCAGGTCAGCACCGACGTGCGGATGTGGATTCGCGAATCGCTCGACGACATCGACGCCCTCTTACTCGGGTTGCAACGTGCGTTCCTGAGCCGCTGTGACGCGGATTTCGACGTCATCCTGCCCGCCTACACCCACCTGCAACGGGCTCAACCCGTCCTCGCGCCGCATTACTGGCTCGCCTACATCGAGAAATTTCAACGCGACCGGGAACGGGTCGTCGATTGCCGCCGGCGGGTCAACCAATGCCCGCTCGGCATCGCTGCGGTCGCCGGCACGACGCTGCCGATCGACCGCCACCAAACCGCCGCCGCGTTGGAGTTCGAAGGCATCACCGCGAACAGCCTCGACACCAGCAGCGACCGCGATTTTGTACTCGAATCCTCGTTCGTGCTGTCAATGATCGCCGCCCACTTGAGCGGGTGGGCCGAGGAATGGATTTTGTGGAGCACGATGGAATTCGACTTCATCGCGATCGAGCAAAAGTTCTGCACCGGCAGCAGCATCATGCCGCAAAAGGTGAACCCCGATACACTCGAACTGACCCGCGGCAAATCGGCACGCGTGATGGGCGCTCTGCAAACGCTGATGCTGCTCGTGAAAAACCTGCCGCTGGCCTACAACCGCGATCTCCAAGAGGACAAACCGCCGTTGTTCGATTCGTTCGACACCACGCGTGCGATGTTGGAACTCGCCACCCCGATCGTCGCCGGAGCGAGTCTGAAACGTGAATCGATCGCCGCCCGAATCGAAAAGGGATACCTCGATGCGACGACGTTGATGGAATGGATGATCCGCAAAGGCATGCCGCAGCGGACCGCCCACCACCTCGTCGGCGCGATCGTCGGCGAGGCGATGAACCGGGGCGTGACGTTGGCCGAGTTACCGATCGAAACACTCCGTGAACTCAGCGAAGAGATTGACGAGAGCGTTTACGAGGTGCTCGGGACGAAGAACGCCATCGCCGCGTTTTGCAGCGAAGGCTCGACCGCCCCAACTCGCGTTCGCGAGCAAATCGACGCATGGGAAAAACGGCTGTCTTCGTTGGCGAGTGAGAATGCGAACGCCATCAAATGAGCCGTTTTAGCGATCGCGATCGGTAGGCCAAGAAAAGGGACAAAGCAAGAATAGAGCAAGGATAGAGACAGAGCATTTTTCTGAGCCGTGTGATGATACCTTTTCAGGGCGAGGCCTGGGTTGCTGAAAATTTGACGTTGACATGGATTTTCGCCAACAAACTTGATGCCATTTCTTGTCATCGAAGATGACTCGGTTTTTACGTCAACGGCGTTCAACAACAAAGCCCAGGGTAAAGATCGCGAGCCTTCGCGAACGATCCGCCACCCTGGGTAACCAGTGCCGACAACACCTCTCCCGACTCCAGCATTTGGCGGCCAAACCGCCAAATGCTGGAGTCGGGATGGATTGCGTGGGGCCTTCTCATTCCCTAAAGGGTGCCTGATTGGATGTCGTCAAGGACAGTGCTCAACGCCCCTGTCGATTCCTCTATTTTTTGTTCCTGAAAAGATGAGATAGGGATTAGTCGGTGGTTTGAGCGTCGTGATCAGCACCGGAATTCGGTGACCGATGCGTTGCCCGACCCTGGAAGGCCCGTCGCCTTCATCGTTGAGGAACTCCCCAAAACGCTGTGACGTCCTTCGGGGTCAAAACTTGTGGCGCTCGCAGATGTCCTGCGGTTTTCGCTCCGCTCGACCGTCGGCCAATCGCTGAAACGCCTTCCGCGTAATTCATCATCCATGGCGGATTCGCATTCTCACCGTCTCGACAAATCGTTGCTGCCTCACGGCGACCACCTCCCGCTCGCCGTCATGGTAGACTGTCCACGCCCGGAAAACTTTTGACAGGGGAGGTGCACTCCATTGCCTGATTCGATTTCGATTTGTACGTACACCCGATCCTCGTTGCGAGTGGTCGTGGTGCTCGTCGCGACTTTTGTTGCTTTGCTCTCGACGGGTTCACTGTCGACTGGGATCTCGGCGGTCTCCGCCGCTGACTTTGCGGAGGCGGAGCGGCAGTTCTTTGCCGGTCAATATGAGGACGTGGAATCGGTCGCTGCGGCGGAAGTGGAAAGCGGCATTTGGAACGAGAAATGGTCCCAATTGCTGATCCGGTGCCAACTCACCACCGGCAAGTATGCCGACGCTTTGGAGACTTACGAGGCTGCCAACAATCGGTATCCGACCAGTTTGACACTGCGAATGCAGGGTTTGCAGGTTTTGCGAGAAAATAATTTGCCGGAGCTCGCTGCGGGAGCCAAGGTTCAGATCCTGCGGCTCCTGCAGACGGCTCCGGGGCGTTTCGCCGGTCGCGACAACTTGATCGCTGCGGGCCGCTATTTTTCAGAGAATGGCGATGACGCGCGAGAAATTTTGAAAGTGTTTTATGATCGGGTCCGGGATGCCGATCCGACGTTCGTCGAAGCCTACATTGCTACCGCCGAACTGGCTTTAGAGAAGAGCGATTTCAAAGTCGCCGCCGAAACGCTGCAACAAGCCCAGCGGCTGGAGACAACGGATCCTCGCGTCAACTACCTGCTTGCCCGAGCCTGGGAGCCGAGCGATTCGAAAAAGGCAACCGAAGCAATCGCTACGGCGCTACGCCAAAACCCAAAACATGTTCCCAGCTTGCTGTTCGTTGCCAACCAAGCGATCGACCGGGAAAATTACGAGGTGGCGGCGGCGAGGATCCAGGAAGTGCTGGAAATCAATCTGCACGAGCAACAGGCTTGGGCGTTGCTCGCGGTCCTGGCTCACTTGCGGGGCGACTATGAAATCGAAGACTTGATGCGTGCCTCGGCGCTGAGCACGTGGGGAAACAACCCGCAGGTGGATCACTTGATCGGCCTAAAACTGTCGCAGAAGTACCGCTTCGAGGAGGGGTCGGAGTATCAACGCCAGGCGTTGACGCTGGATCCCAATTACACGGTCGCCCGTTTTCAGTTGGCTCAAGATTTGTTGCGTTTGGGCTACGATGACGTGGGTTGGGAACTCGCCCAACAAGTCGCCGAAGAAGACGAGTACAACGTCGTCGCCCACAACCTGATCACGCTTTATGATCGACTCAAGAACTTCAGCGTCCTCGCGCAGGGCGACATTCACGTGCGGATGGATCGTCAGGAGGCAGAGATTTACGGGGAGGCGGTGCTGGAGTTACTGACCGAGGCCCAAGCGGTTCTGTGCAGGAAGTACGATATCGAACCGACGGCACCGATTGCGGTCGAGATCTTCCCCGAGCAGAAAGACTTCGCGATCCGCACGTTCGGTTTGCCCGGAGGGGCAGGTTTTCTCGGTGTCTGTTTCGGTCGCGTGATCACGGCCAACAGCCCGGCATCGCAAGGCCCACGACCGAGTAACTGGCGAAGGGTGCTGTGGCATGAATTTTGTCATGTGGTCACGCTGGAAAAGACCAAGAACCGAATGCCTCGTTGGCTCAGCGAGGGGATTTCCGTTTACGAAGAACGGCAACGCGATCCGTCTTGGGGCGAAACGATGACGCCGCAGTATCGCGAGATGTTGTTGAACGAGAACCTGACGCCGGTCAGCAACCTGAGCGCCGCATTTCTCAGCCCGCCCTCACCAACTCATCTCCAGTTCGCGTACTATGAATCATCACTGGTGGTCGAGTTCCTGATCGAGAACCACGGATTGGATGCGTTGAAACAAATATTGAGTGATCTGGGCGACGGACTGATGATCAACGATGCGCTCGTTCGGTCGGTCGGATCGCTGGCGAAACTTGACGGCCAATTCGCCGACTACGCTCGCCAGCGTGCGGAATCGTTTGCCCCCGAACTCGATTGGTCGAAAGAAGAGTTACCCGAAAACGTTTCGATCGACGACTTAGAAGCATGGGTCGAGCAACATCCCGACAACTATTGGGGGCTTCGCGGGATCGCCGAAGCACATGTCGCGGTCGGGGAACATGAGCAGGCACGTGCGCCGCTGGAACGTCTGCGGGAACTTGGAGCCGTGACGGCCGAGCGTGGCGGGCCGTTGGAAATGTTGGCCGACGTTTATCGGGAAACGGAACAACCCGAGGAGGAACGCCAAACGTTGGAAAAGATTATTGAACTTTCCAGCGATGCCTTGCCGGCGCTGCGGCGTTTAATGGAGACGGCTGCCGAACAAGAAAACTGGGAACAACTGGCGAACTACGCCGAACAAGTGCTGTCGATCAATCCGCTGCTGCCGATCGGCCACGAACAACGGGCCCGAGCGGCGGAGCAACTCGATCGGCCGGCAGATACCGTCCGCTCACTTCGCGCACTAGGAAGCATGGACCCAGTCGATCCCGCCGCCGTCGACTTCCGGATGGCCCAGGCGCTGGCGGCAATGGACCAAACCGAGCGGGCAAAGCATCACGTGTTGCGGGCACTCGAAGAAGCCCCCCGCTATCGCGACGCTCATCGCTTGCTGTTGCAATTGACTGAGAAGCCAACGCCGGAACCGACCCCGAAACCATCATCCGAACCGACGCCAAAACCGACGCCATCGCTCAGCAACGAAAAATCGCCCAGCGACGGAAAATCGCCCGCAACCGAGCTGTCCGAGGAGAGTCCATGATCGAACGATTTTCAACGCGAAAAATTGCATTCGGGCTCGTCGTGATCGCCGTGTTGCTCTCCAGTGTCGCCGCTGCGCAGCGAGGTTGGTGGCGAGACGGCATCTCCAATGACCGAAACGGTGTTCCCGACTGGGAGATCGATGAGAATTTCAAGGGCGATCTGTTTACGTTCGTGCGGATCAAGTACGACTCTTTTGACGGTCGAGGACGACGCGGGGGCGGCTGGCGGACCGATTACCGCGACAGTGACTTGAACTTCTCACTTCGTTTGCAGCAACTGACGACATTGAAAGTCAATCCTGAACCGATCTTCTTGGAACTGACCGACGACGAGCTGTTTGACTATCCATTCATCTACATCATCGAGCCTGGCTCCCTGGTATTTAATGAAGCCGAAGTCGAAGCTCTGCGTCGCTATTGCCTCAACGGCGGGTTCTTGATGGTGGACGATTTTTGGGGTGACGCTGAATACGAGAACATGCGATCGGAATTACAGCGGGTGTTTCCCGATCGCGCACCTCAGGAGGTGCCGCTCTCGCACGAAATTTTTCACTGCGTTTACGACATGAAAGAAAAGCCTCAGGTACCCGCCATCAATGCAGCCCGCCGCAGCTTCGACGGTAGCGTCGGCACCTGGGAACGGGCCTGGGATGGAAGCGATACCGGGACGCCGCACTACAAAGCCATCTACGATGACGCTGACCGAATCATGGTTTTCATCTGTCACAACACCGATCTTGGTGACGGCTGGGAACGTGAAGGCGAAGACCAATGGTATTTTGAAGAGTTCTCGGTCAAGAAAGCTTATCCAATGGGAATCAACATCGTGACCTACGCCATGACTCATTGAAATTAGGCAGATAGGGTGATTTTTTTCGACGAAAGGGCAATCATAACCCGACGCGTTAGCGAGGGATTCACGCTCGATACCTGGTAACGCATCAGGTTATGAAAACGAGTCGCTTGAGTTATGCCGAATCAGTTGACACGACCTGCTTAGCAACGCTCGATCTTTAACAACACTCCAACTCGCACCCAAAAATATTTGCCGTTGCCCATGGAAACCATGTCCGTCGAAGAGGAAGCCCGCGTTGTGGAACAGATCCGCACGGGACGAGAGCAAATCAACCGCGAACTTTCCAAAGTCATTGTCGGGCAACACGACGTCATCGAGCAGCTATTGATCTGCTTGTTCGCGGGCGGGCATTGTCTGATCACGGGCGCTCCGGGTCTCGCCAAAACATTGTTGGTCAGCAGCGTGTCGCAGGTATTCCATCTCAAGTTCCAACGCATTCAATTCACACCCGATTTGATGCCAGCCGACATTACGGGCACTGAAATCCTGGAACAATCCGAAGACGGGCGCCGCCAGTTGCAGTTTGTCAAAGGCCCGATCTTCGCCAACGTGATTCTGGCCGACGAGATCAATCGCACGCCGCCGAAAACTCAGGCCGCACTGCTCGAGGCGATGCAGGAGCACCAGGTCACGGCAACCGGCAGGCGTTACAAACTCGATGAGCCGTTCTTTGTCTTAGCGACGCAGAATCCCATCGAGATGGAAGGAACGTATCCGCTGCCGGAAGCTCAACTCGATCGCTTCATGTTCAACGTGATGATCGATTACTTACCGAAGGAGGATGAACTCGCGGTCGTATTGAAAACGACGTCGTCGCGGCCGGAGGCAATCGAGCCGCTGTTCAGTGCGGAGGATGTGATCCGGTTCCACGAGGCCGTCCGAAAAGTCCCGATCGCCAACGAGGTCGGCGCGTACGCGGTTGCCTTGGCCGCCGCGACTCGGCCTCGACGAGAAGGCACACCCGACTTCGTCAATGAATGGGTGAGCTGGGGTGCCGGAACCAGGGCCGCACAAACCTTGGTGCTGGGGGCGAAGGCTCGCGCCTTGCTCAACGGAAACGCGCATGTCAGCATGGACGACATTCGTGCGCTCGTGCATCCGACACTGCGGCATCGCGTGCTGCTCAGTTACAAGGCGGAAGCCGAGGGAGTCACGATCGAAGATGTGATCGATCGATTGTTATCGTCCGTCTCGACTTCGGTTTCCTGAGCGAATCTTCATGGCCAACGTAGACTCAACGACCGATCGGCAAACCAGCCCAGGCAACCGAGCGATGGTGACTGCCCAGGTGGATCCGATGGCGGTGATGCGGATTAAGGACCTGCAGTTGCGTGCCAAGGCGGTCGTGGAAGGATTTTACAACGGGATGCACCGGAGTCCGTTTCACGGTTTTTCCGTCGAGTTCAGTGAGTACCGTCCTTACACCCTGGGCGACGACCTCCGGGGGCTCGATTGGAAATTGTTCGCCCGCAGCGACCGCTACTACATCAAGAAGTTCGAGGACGAAACGAATCGTCGTTGCTATCTGGTTTTGGACCAGAGCCAATCGATGGGATTCGGGTCGCTGGATTACTCCAAGATTGAATACGCGCGGACGCTCGTCGCGACAATCGCCTACTACCTGACGCTGCAGCGGGACAGTGTTGGATTGATGACGTTTGATGAATCGATCGGGGAGTTCATCAGCGCCCGGAATCGTCCCGGACATTTGCGTCAAATCTTGGTTGCTCTCGCTCGCGAACTCAGAGGCACCGGCACGGATCTGGAGACCCCGCTACGGCAGATCGCGTCACTGGTTCGCCGTCGTGGTTTGGTGATCTTGGTATCCGATTTGCTGGCTCCCGCCGAATCACTGCGGACGAACCTTGCTTCTCTGAGGTCTCGCGGGCACGAGGTGATGATTCTGCGGGTCATCGATCCAGCCGAAATGCAATTGCAGATCGAGTCGCCCAGCATGCTCGTCGACATGGAATCGGGCAAAGAGATTTACATTGATCCCGAAGCTGCCAGACACGATTACGTCGAACGTTTTGAAGAGCACGGGCGACAAGTCCAAACGATCTGCGATTCACTCGGCGTCGACTTTTTTTCTATCACGACGGATCAGCCGATGGAGGAGTCGTTGTTTCGTTTGGTCAATTCGCAACAGCGCCGCAGCGCACGGACGGCTCGTCGCGGGATGCTCGCCAGCGGCAAATCATCCGGAGGTGCCACGTGAGTCTCCTGGCACCTCTCTACTTCGCCGGAGCGCTCGCGATCGGTTTGCCGATCCTGTTTCATTTGATTCGGCGGCAACCGCGTGGCGAAGTCCCATTCAGCTCGCTGATGTTCTTGCGGCCAACCCCTCCACGATTGACGCGGCGGAGCAGGCTGGATCATTGGCCGCTACTTTTGATTCGCGCGCTCGCTTTGTTGCTGTTGGCGGCGGCGTTCACGAGACCGTTCTTGCGCAGCGTCAGCCTATCGGACTCCGATCTACCGACGCGGCGGTGGGTGATCGCGATCGACACGAGCGCCAGCATGCAGCGTGCTGGGCTTTGGGGGCAGGCTAAATCGAAGGTCGATGAGATTTTGACGGACCTTCGTCGTGGTGACGAAGTTGCCGTGGTGACATTTGACAACGAGCCGAAGACACTTTTGAGTTTCAATCAAACCAGTCCTCTCACCACGGCCCAGATTCGGTCATCGGTCAATTCGCTGCTCGCCGAGACCACGCCATCATGGGCGGCAACGGACATGGGACGGGCGATTGGTTTTGCGGCCGATTTGGCGGTGACGTTTGAACCGGAAGACAGCGAACTCGACGCCCCTGGATCGGAAAACAGTGAGCAGCTCGGCGAAACCCCGCAAGACGCCTCGGCGCTCGCGTCTCGCGGCAACGGACCGGCGCACCTGTTTCTGATCACGGACATGCAGGCGGGCAGCAAGATTGAAAGTCTGCAAGTGTACGCTTGGCCCGATCAACTGTGCCTCGACATTCGGCGGGTTCGCACCGACAGGAAAACCAACGCATCGGCGCAATTGCTGCAAGCACGTGACAATGCACCGGAAGACGATTCGCCAGAGGGCAAAGACCGCGTTCGAGTTCGCGTGTTCAATTCCGCCGATGCGGATCAATCCTCGTTTCGCTTGACCTGGGCGGAGGCGGACGGAAAACGAATCGATGCTATGGAAATGCCGGTCCAAGTTCCACCAGGGGAATCGCGCGTGGTGCGGATGCCGGCACCGACACCCAGAGTCACGGCGTTGACCTTGCAAGGGGATGACCACGACTTCGATAACAACTGGTACGTCGTCAGCCCGCAGCCGGAATCACTGACGTTACTGCATCTTGGCACCGAGGCTGCCGATCCACGGGACAGCTTACTTTATTATCTGCAACGGGTGCCGCTCAATACGATCCGCCGGACGGTGACGACCGAAACGATGTTGCCGGATAAATTCAAAATGGTTCCCAAACCGGAAAGCGTGCCGCTGATCGTGGTGACCCAGCCTTGCTCGTCAGATACAGCCGCGATGCTGCGAGAGTACGTCACCGCAGGCGGACAACTTTTGTACGTGCTCGCCAATGAACGCACGATCGATGACTCTGCCGCGACTCTGCGCTCGCTCACGGGAGCCGACGGGTTGAAGATTACCGAATCCGCAGTGGATGATTATGTGATGTTGTCGCGAATCGATTTCCGTCATCCCCTGTTTGCGACGATGTCGGATCCGCAATTTAACGACTTCACCAAGATTCGTTTTTGGTCTCACCGGACTCTCGCGGAGTTTCCTGAAACCTGGAACGTGCTGGCTCGATTTGACGATGAAGACCCGGCGTTGGTGGAGCAGACCATCGGCGAGGGAAAGATGTGGGTGTTGGCGGCAGGTTGGCAGCCCGAGGCGAGCCAACTCGCATTGTCGACCAAGTTCATCCCTCTGATTTTCGGCATGTTTGATTCCGACACCGGTTCGCTGTCGGACAGCAACCAATATACGGTCGGAGACAAGATCTCGTTGGAACCGTCACCGACGGCGGAAATCACGTTGCCAAAGGGAGAGAAAATAGCATATCGGAGTCCATCGGATTTTCCGACGCTGGATTCGCCGGGAATTTACGGGGTCGTCGACGGAGAATCGACGAGCAGCATCGCCGTGAATTTGGAAAACGCGGAAAGTCGCACGGAAACAATCGAAGCGGATGCTCTTGAACGTTTCGGCATCCGCATGGGAACGACGGTTTCAGCGGCCGAAGAGTTGAACAATCAACGCCAACTCCGCGACCGCGAACTCGAGAGCCGTCAACGGTTATGGCAATGGCTGCTAGTGGCCGCACTGGTGTTGCTCGGAGTGGAGACTTTGCTCGGCGGTTTGCTCAGCAAATCCCGATCCGCCGAACCGGCGGCCACCCCGCTATGAATTCCAGACTTAGGAATGACTCTCCAACGCAACCAGTTACGAATGAGACAAGGTATTGACGATGCACGATAAGCTGCTCAGCCGAATCCATCCCGTGACGCGGCGACTTCGCGCCGTCCGCCGATGGCAACTTGCCGGCGCCGTCGCCATGATTGCCGCATTGATAGGCATTTTGATGCTTCGCTACGCGACATCGAACCAACAGAGCGGATATGAATGGGCGGTTGCGTTGTTGATTGGCACAATTTTTCTGTTCATCGTCGTTGCGGTGATCGCGCGAGCCAGCTATCGAAATCCTCGTCAAGTTGCTTCGCAAATTGAACAACGTTTTCCAAGTCTCGACCAACGTCTGCTCACGGCGCTGAGTCAGACCGATGCGGACGAACGACAACTGGGATACATGCAGCAACGCGTGATCACGGAAGTCCAGGATCATTCGACGACGCACCGCTGGACCGATGTCGTGCCGTCCGGGCGGTTGCTATGGAGTCGATTGTCGGGGAGTGCCGCGACAGTGCTATTGGCGGTCGTACTGGGATTCCTCGCACTGTCGGAACCGACCAAGGAACCTTTGGCGCTCGCTTCCCAAATCAAACCCGTTTGGAAAGTCGTCGTCGAACCGGGTGATACCGAAGTGGAACGAAGCAGCAGTCTGGTCATCACGGCTCGGTTCAGCGGGCTGGGTGCCGACGCCGTGCCCAGCGAAGCCGATCTGGTCTGCACGTCCGCCGACGGCAGCGAGCGGCGAATCACGATGACGCGGAATCTGGTCGATCCCGTCGTGGGCGGATTCCTGGCGTCGGTCAATGAAAAATTCACCTACCAGATCGTCGGCTCCGACTGGACGAGTGAATCCTACTCGGTCGATGTGTTTGAGTTTCCGGCGCTCGTTCGCAGCGATGCCGATCTGGACTATCCCGACTACACCGGATTGACGGACAAGCGTGTGGAGGACACCGTCCGTGTTTCGGCCGTCGAAGGCACACGCGTGAAGTGGATCTGTTTCGTTAACAAATCGATCCCCCTGGGTGAATTGGTCACGAAGGATGGGACACGGATCGCCTTGCAACGCGACCCCGACAATCCCAGCGCCCTGTCAGCCGAAATCGATTTGCAAAAAACGGAACGATTCAAGGTCGAATTGACCGATGAAGCCGGACGAAAAAATAAATATCCGCCGGAGCTGGTGGCCCGCATGCTTGCCAATCAGCCACCGAAGTTGGAGCTCGTCGTCGCGGAGGATGTGTCCGTCTCGCCGTTGGAGGAATTGCCGATTGCGGCCGAAGTGCGTGATGACTTTGGCGTCGCCGAGGTCGGTTTGACTTACGTCTTCGCCGATCGACCGCGGCAGGACATTACTTTGGAAACGTCGATCGCGCGGGGCGAGAAAAAACAGGTCGATCATTTGGTGGAGTTCGAAAGTCTCAACGCGGAACCCGATCAACTCTTGTCCTATCACTTTTGGGCTGACGATTTCGGTCCCGACGGCCAGCTCCGGCGAACCGAAAGCGATCTGTACTTCGCCGAAGTGCGGCCCTTCGAGGAGATTTACCGCGAAGGTCAACCGCCGCCGGGCGGCGAGTCACCACCGCCAAGCCAAAACGCTCAGGAGGCGGAGGAGTTGGCGGAATTGCAGAAGCAGATCATCAACGCCACCTGGACAATGTTGCGGCAGGAACGGGGTGACCAACCCAGTGCCGAGTTTGCCGACAACAGCCTGCTGCTGAAGGAGTCGCAAGCCGACGCGATTGAAAAACTCGAAGCGTTGGCCGAAGAAATGGAAGATCCCCAATCGCAAGAAATTGTTGACGTCGTGCGAACCCACATGCAGACCGCGCTCGCAGAACTGACAACCGCGGAAGCCGACAACCTCGCTGATCCGCTCGACCCCGCGTTGGTGGCCGAACAAGCGGCCTACGGGGCACTGCTGAAACTTCGTGCTCGCGAATTCCAAATCACCCAGTCACAGCAAAAACAGCAGCAAAGTAGTTCGAGTTCCGCCGCGAAGCAGCGGCAAAAACAGCTCGATGACTTGGAGCTGGAACAGGACGAGAACCGTTACGAAACGCAGCAGCAAGCAGAGCAAACCAAGGAGCAGCAAGAACAACAAGAAGTCCGCCAAGTACTCAACCGCCTCCGTGAACTCGCTCGCCGCCAGCAAGACTTGAACAAGGAACTCGCGCAACTGCAATCCGCGTTGGAACAAGCCGAGATCGAGGAAGAGAAGGAAGAAGTCGAGCGGCAACTGAAGCGACTGCGTGACCAACAGCAAGAGCTGTTGCGAGAGACGGATGAATTGTCCGAGCGAATGCAGCAACCCGAAAACCAAGAGAACATGCAGGAAGCATCCGAAAAACTGGAAGAGACGCGGGAGAATGTTCGCCGCGCCGCCGAGGCTTTGAATCAAGAAGACGCCGCCGAAGCACTCACCTCCGGCAAACGCGCCGAGCGAGAGTTCGAAGAAATGCGTGACGAGTTTCGTCAACGCGCCGCAGGCGAGTTCAACGACGCCGTCCGCGAAATGCGAAACGAAGCCCAAGAATTGGATCAACTACAAGAACAAGTCGCCGAACAGTTGAAAAAGATCGATCAGGACGATCAACCGGGACTGCGCGGTGAAGATCAACGGGAACAGATTCGCGAGACACTTGAAAGCCAGCAAGAACGACTCGGCGAATTGCTCCAACAGATGCAGGAGACCGTGGAAGAAGCTGAAACCGCCGAACCGCTGCTCGCGAAAAAACTATACGACTCGTATCGCAAAACCAGTCAGCAGCAAGTTGAAAAGCGATTGCAGGCCACCTCGGAATTGTTGGATCGAGGGTTCGATCCACAAGCACGTGAATCTGAACGCGAGGCGGGTGAAGCACTCGACCAATTACGCGAGGATCTCGAAGACGCGGCCGAGTCCGTATTAGGAAATGAGACCGATGCCTTGCAGCGTGCACTCGGTGAGTTGGAACAGTTGACGAAAAGCTTAGACGAAGAAATCAAGCAATCCGATCCGCAACGTCAAGGCCAACAGGAAAGTCAACGCAGCGAAGAGCCCGAGCTACAAGAGCCCAAGCAACCAGGCGAGAATCCTGGAAAGGGTCAGCAGCCAACGCCGCCCGAAACTCCCTCTCAAGGTCAAAGCCCAGGCGAGGGCCAATCGCCCGGTGAGCAACCGCAATCATCCGAATCGTCAACACCACCGGGCGGCGGCAAGCCGTCTGGCCAACCTTCGCCGGAATCGCCCGAGAGTGACGAAGAAGGCAAGAGTCCTCAAGCAACCAAGGGTCGCGGGAAAGGTGGACTGAGCCAGTATGCGGGAAACAATCCCGGCGGATCACCACTGACCGGAGACGGATTCCAAGAGTGGTCCGATCGGCTCCGTGACGTCGAGGAGATGGTTGAGAATCCAGAGCTTCGTTCCCAAGCCGCACGGATTCGCGACCGAGCACGCGAAGTGCGAATCGACTTCCGCCGGAACTCGAAAGATCCTCTGTGGCCGCTAGTTGAAAAAATGATCGCCGAACCGTTGCGTGAATTGAAACGAGACGTCGCCGAGGAATTGATGCGACGGTCTGCTGAAAAACAAGCTCCCGTTCCGATCGATCGAGATCCGGTGCCAGCCGAGTTCACCGAAGCGGTGCGTCAGTACTACGAGAGTCTCGGGAGTGGGCGTTAATGGCTGACCCTATTTTGATGCAGATCGACACCTCCGTCACTCGCGGCGTCGAAGCAGGCCAATTGCTGTGGGGTGCGCCAGGATGGATCATTCCGGCTGCCCTGATCCTCCTCGCTCTCGCGTCGTTGGTGATTTGGAACTACGCCCCACGCGGCGTGGTTGCGCCGGTGCGCGTGATCGCTGGATTACTCAAACTAACTGCAATCGTTTTGTTAGCGATCTGTTTGCTGCAACCGCTGCGCAGCGGAACACGGCCTCGACCGAACGCGAACGTGTTGCCGATTTTGGTGGACAACAGCCAGAGCATGCGGCTCAAACCGACCGGCAGTAACCGAACGAGCGACGATCAAACACGTGGCGAGCGGGTGGCCGCTCTACTCGGCGAGGATGCCTCGTGGCGGACGCGGCTCGCGCAAACGTTTGACGTCCGCACCTTTGCGTTTGATGCCAGACTCGAAGCAATTGACAAACCGCAGGACTTGCCGATGGACGGCTATGTTTCGTCGTTGTTCGGCAGCCTGCAAAATCTCTCGGAGCGTTTTGCGGATCGGCCTGTGGGAGGCGTTCTGCTGTTTACCGACGGAAACATGACGGACGAACCGGCCGCTGACTTCGATTGGAGTCAACTCGGGTTCCCGATCTACGCCGTACTACCCGAGAATGACGAGGACGTTCGCGACTTACGGATCGCCAACGTGAGCGTCCAGCAAACCGACTTTGAATCGGCACCCTTGACGGTACGGGTCCTCGTCGACGCCGTCGCCATGGATGCCGCGAAGGCGGTCGTCCAACTGCGTGACGCCAAAACCAATCGAGTCGTCGAGGAACAGACCGTGACGACCGGTGCGGACGGCGAAGCAAAAGAAGTCCGCTTCCGATTTCGACCCGAGTCCAACGGGGTTCAATTTTTCCGCGTCAACGTGTTTCGCGAAACCGACCGCGGGTGGTTTGAGCAGCCGGATCAATCGACGGGTGAAACGAGTGCATTGAGCGAATCCAACGAAGCGACGCTCGTGAACAACCGTCGGATTGTGGCCGTTAACCGGGCATCGGGACCTTACCGGGTGCTCTACGTCGCCGGCCGCCCGAATTGGGAGTTCAAGTTCATTCGTCGGGCATTGCAAGAAGACGCCGAAGTCCAGCTCGTCGGGTTATTGAGGATCGCCAACAAAGAACCCAAGTTCAGTTTTCGCGATCGCGGCGTGAATGAGACCAATCCCTTGTTCGCAGGCCTCGGTTCGGACGCCGAAGACGCGGCCGCCCAGTACGACGAACCCGTGATGCTGCGTTTGGGAGTCAAGGAGTCCGAAGAACTGAGCGACGGATTTCCCGAATCGGCAGACGAACTGTTTGCCTACCACGGCGTGATCCTGGATGACATCGATTCGGAATTTTTTACGCAAGATCAAATGTTGCTGCTGCGTCGCTTCGTCGGGACTCGCGGCGGCGGGTTGTTGATGTTGGGTGGCCAGGAGATGTTCGCCGACACGAGCTTCGCTGACACACCGCTGGGCGAGTTGTCGCCGGTTTATATGGCCAGAGGGACAACCCGCGGACGCTCGGGTGCCTTTCGCATGGCGTTCACTCGCGAGGGGATGCTGCAACCGTGGATCCGTCTGCGCGACAACGAGTCGGACGAACTCAAACGGATGGAGACGATGCCCCCCTTCACCACCTTGAATTCGGTCGGCGATGTCAAACCAGGTGCGACGGCGTTAGCGACGGTCCAATCCGAAGACGGGCAAACCGCACCGGCGCTGGTCGCGCATCGATTCGGCAAAGGTCGCGTTGCTGCGATTCCCGTCGGTGACTTATGGCGGTGGTCGATGCGGCGTGATGACCGCGACCGTGATGACCCTGCCCAAGCATGGAGACAAACCACTCACTGGCTCGTCAACGAGGTTCCCAAACGTGCGGAAGTACGGGTCGAAACAAGCCGCGATCCGAGTCAACCGGTGAAGATCGTTGCCACCGCCCGCGATGAAGACTACTTGCCGATGGACAACGCCAATGTGGAATTGGAGATCAGTCCACTCGGCGGCGAACCCTTCACCATCGCGGCGCGGGCGGACGATCAAGCCGCCGGTGAGTACACGGCGACTTACTGGTCGCGTGAACCGGGGGGTTATCTCGTCACCGCCAAGATGTTGGCGGCCGATGGAAGTCCGATCGGCACCGCGACGGTAGGCTGGACGGCCCAACCCGATGCCGCCGAGTTTCGTGACTTGCCGATCAATCGAGCCTTACTCGAAAAGATGACGAGGCAATCCGGTGGAGAACTCATCCGAGACGATCAATTGATTCAATTTGCCGACGACCTTCCCAACAAAAATGTGCCTGTGACCGAAACGTGGGTTTACCCGATCTGGCATCACCCCTGGGTGATGCTGACGGCGATGTTGTGTCTGTGTTGCGAATGGGGGCTCCGAAGATGGAAAGGTTTAGCATGATCGGTGGCACGGAAATCGTGCAGCGTTGGAAGCACTGGCTTGTATTCTTGCGTGATCGTATCCGAATTCTGCCACACTCTCCGGCGAAGCGGGGAGGGTCGGCAATGAAGCGTTCAGCGAGATTTCCCGAGAGGGCCACGCTGAAAGGGGTGTTGATCGCTGCGACCGTGTTGCTGATATTCAGCCGGCAAGCTCGTGCAGACGACGCGACCTCCACCGCGCATCAATCGCAAGTGGTGATTGTTGTCGGCGCGTCGGGGACGCCCGAGTACGGTGAGCAATTTGCGGATTGGGCCGGCACGTGGCAGGACGTCGCTGAACAAGCTGCCGCGTCGATGACGATGATCGGCCAATCGCAGTCAGGCGATTCAAGCGACCACGATCGACTCCAAAAGACCCTTGCTGCCTTGCCTAGCCAAAGTCAGGGCACCCTCTGGTTAGTGCTAATCGGTCACGGAACGTTCGCGCGAAATACATCTAAGTTCAACCTCCGTGGCCCGGATGTGTCCGCCACCGAACTCGCCGAGTGGCTCCAAGATTTGAAACGAACTGTCGTGGTTGTCAATTGCGCGTCGGCCAGTGGCCCGTTCATCAATCGGCTCTCGGGAGAGAACCGCGTCATCGTCACGGCAACCCAGAGCGGCACCGAGCAGAATTTCGCACGGTTCGGCGAGTTCATTGCCCGAGCAATCACATCGCCGGATTCTGACTTGGACCATGACGACGAGGTCTCCATCCACGAAGCGTTCTTGCGAGCCAGTGCCGGGGTCCAACAGTTTTACAATGCGGACGATCGGATCAGCACCGAGCATGCGTTGATCGACGACAACGGGGACGGTCGTGGGACACCCGCCACAATGTTTCGCGGGACGCGGCCCATTGGCGAAGCGAAAGACGGCGCGACACTAGATGGCAGTGCAGCCGAGGCGATGACGTTGGCACCCGCCGATGCCCGGCTACCGTTCACGCAGGCCGAGTTAGACCAACGACGCGAACTCGAAACCCAGCTCGTGGAATTGCGACAGCGGAAACCCTCCCTGGTTGATGTTGCGCTCGAAAATACAGCGATTCAAGAGTCCGCCTACGATGCCGAACTCGAACCTCTGATGCTCGAATTGGCGAAGCTCTATCAGGCAGCAGAACACCGTCAGCGAGATGCACCGTGAGCGACAGCGAATCAATCAAACGCGCTGAAGGGTAGTGGACTCGTAGCCTCGTCAACTACCCTCATTATTATCTCGCTGTCGGTAAGGACCGCCTGAACCGACACTTCTCGTCTTGATCTCGAATGCTGGCTGAAAGGCAGCCTGGCTCTTCAATCCTATTGGTCGAACCACTGAGCCTTTTCGCTGATGGAATCGCGATCGCTGGCTGGCCAATCGGTGGTTGGGTAGCCGAGATAGAAAAGTCCCAGCGAACGGTCTCTTGGAGTGAGTCCAAGGAATCGTGTCATCGCGTCGCTGGTTGCCGCGACGTTCGTCGACCAGAAGCCACCGAGTCCGTACGCGGTTGCACTCAAGTGGATGTTTTGGACAGCGCAAGCGACGGCCATGATTTCATCCAGTTCCGTAATTTTTTCATTCTCTTGACGTTTCATCCCGATTGCTATGACCGCCGGCGCCAGCAGAGCGTTTTGCTTCATGCCCTCGTATTTATTAGGTTTGAATGTTGCTGGTGAAGTGACCTCTTGGTACGTCGCAGCAAGAAAATCAGCGAGCCGTTTTCTCGCCGCACCGGTGAAAACGGAAAAACGCCACGGCTGGGTCATGCCATGCGTTGGCGCCCAGTTCGCGTTCTCAAGAATCTGATTCAGGATCGACTCGTCAATGAGCTGATCGGAATAGGCTTTCGGCTTGATCGTTCGACGGGTTTGGATCAGTTGGTTTGCGAATTCAGGTCGCACGGGCGGTTCCTTGTTGCGGTTCGTTATCATATTAAGCACGTCGGCTGATGTGTTTCGGTGTGACTCGTTTAACGGCTAGCCGTTTAACGAGATCATTTCCTCCGACGTGCTTCGTGATTATTCTAACTGAACAGCGCCACTTTGTCTGAGTTTGCCCGTAAATCGCTTGGTTTGCATTTAATTTCGTTTCCACTGGGATCGTCCAAAGTCTGGCGACTTCGGCTACGATTAAGTTCGTCAATTATTGGTCCCGCGTTCCTTAGCAGCAACCAATTTCCCTGATGCGTTGCGGCCATAGACAAACCCGTCTAGGAAGACGGGGATCGTCCAGCAACGACCTTCCAGGAAACGAGACGTCGCCAGTTTCTCGTAACCTTTGGGAGTCGCCTTGGCAATGACAATTTCTCCCTTGTCGCTAAGGATTAACAACTTGCCGTCAACAATCATCAGCGATCCGCAGCCATGCCCATTTTGTTCCCAAGCAACCTCGCCAGTGGCGTGGTTCATGCAAACCAATTGAACAACGCGACCCAAGTTTGAGTTTCCATCAAAACCATAGAGGTAGCCATCGTAGAGAATACTGTTGTTAAAGTGATTTCGCATGTCTCGATTGGCGTACACCAACTCAAGTGAATCGTCAGCAAATCGAAACAACCCGCATCCAACTTGATAGCCCGTCGAAACGAATATGGTATCGCCCTGAACAATGGGTGTTGTTGAGTTGGTGCCAAAAGGTGACTTCCACGGATAGGTGGCGACTTCGTTACCATCAACTGGATTGGTGACGCGTAAGGAGTCACTGTCGAGAGTGATCAGATAGGTTCTGGCCGAAGAAACGAGTTTAGCCACAGAGCCATATCCAGCCGGGTGCTTTGAGCTTTGCCACTGTTTCTCACCAGTCAGTTTGTTGTAGGCAACAACGCGACCAGCTTCAAAAAACACATTTTCGCCAATCACGCGTGCGGAACTATTAAATCCCCATTCTGGCATCGGAACATCCAAGTCGTGTTGCAGATTTTTTTGCCACTGTATCTCTCCGCTAGCGGCGTCAAAGCAAAACAAATTCCCTTCTTTCCCGAGCGTATAAACAAGGTGGTCATCGACGGTTGGAGTGCTGCCAGGACCACCCTCGTACAGATTGGCAACCAGTGCTGATTCATAAGAGTGAGACCAAACGACTTCACCCGATTTGGCATCCAAGCAAAACACGGTTTCTCTTCCGTTGGCGTTTCCCATCGAATACAAACGTCCATTCGCAATACTCATCGAGCTGAATCCAATCCCTAGATCCCGCGTCCATTCAACTCGCAGGCCCTCCTCGGGCCAAGTATCCATACTCAATGATTCCTTCGAAATCCCATTGTGATCTGGCCCCATCCAACAAGGCCAACTATTCTCATCGGCACGGATTGCACTCGCCACAGAAACAAACGAGATAATTGCAACGATTATTCTAACGTTGCGTTTTACAATAAGGTCAAAACGAGCGATCATTGAGCTTGGCGGTCATGAGGATTCAGAGAGGGAACGAGGGATCTGACGTACTTGGTTACCGGAAACCGACTTCGGTCGAAACCATCGCGCCGCGGTCGTCGGTAAGAGTCACCAGCCAGGTGTTGGCTTCGAGAGGAAGGCCCTCGGCAGTGACTTTTTCGTCCGTGATTTTGCATTCGACTTTTTCCCAGACTCGCTTCGAACGCAGACCCGATTCGGTCGTGTAGTGCAATTCGGCTTGTACGATTTTAGTTTCGCTTTGGAAGGGTACCGTGACGGTTCCGCTGTCGCTGATCTGCAGGCTGCCGACAGTCGCCAGCGGCGTGGTGTCTGCCAGAATCGAATCGATGAAAATTTGGATCTCCGTCGGATTCCAGCCTGGCGCGTGTCCGTGACGCATCCTCGGTTCGATTCGCATCACGCGTGGAGCTTGGACGAGAGCATAAGACTTGGCATAACTATCGAGCACGTAATGAATGTCGTGCGTGCCGTTGACCCACAACGTGGGAACGGTGCATTTCGCCAAGTGACTGCCGGGATCGTAAGCAGCAACCCAGGCGGCACGGCGCTCGCCCAGACGATCAATCGCGGGTTTTTGCACGGACTCGCCTTGATGCAAAAAACCGCATCCATAGACGGGAACCGCCGCTTTGAATCGGTCATCCTGCGAAGCGGCCATGCAAGTCGTGTAGCCGCCCCAACTGATGCCGGTCACGGCGGTGCGTTCGGCGTCCACTTCTGTAAAACTGCGGATCAGCGTGTGAGCCCGCATCACGTTGGCCACGGCTTGGTAGGGCCAGTCATCATCGATCTCGCCGCCGATACTGTCGAATTTCTCGGTGTGTCCGGCCGCGATGCCACCCTTGGCAAGCCCAACGCGAGTCTCACGTCGATGCCCTGAATAGGGTTTTAATTGTCCCGCATCATCGAACTCAGGAACGGGAGGTCGCTGACCGCCGAGGTCCATCGCGATCGCCGCATAACCACGATTGGCCCACATCCAAACCCAATCGGCAAAGGCCGTTCCACCGCCTCCGTGAATCAACACAATGCCGGGATACGTTTCGTCGCCGTCGCTTTTGCCTAACGTTTTGGGTGAGGCATAAAACGAAAAAACTTCTGTCGCCTGACCATCGACTTGCTCTCCCTCGTAGATCAACGTCTGTATCTTCGCTGCGGGATCTTCGATGCGAAACGTCGGAATCTCCGACTTCAAACGCTCGATGGGCCAGACGCCCGGCGTTTCATCACGGGGACCATCGTCGGCTTGGACAACGGCGTGGGGCGAAAAGTAGGCGATCAGCAGCACAATGCATAAACGGGGTATCGTCATCGACATCGCGTTACTTTCTGAGAGAGGTATTTTAAATCTAAATAGTAGACCACAAACCGGTTTCGCATTGGGCCTCGCATCGTCGAAAAAAGCGTTTCACCTCAGCCATCCTCAGCCTTTTCCGAGCCAGTCCTGAGGTCGTCGAGGATTCTGGGGCAGAGGTTGTGGATCGCTCGGACCACGTCCTTTGCACTCTTGCCGAGTTTGTCCAAGGGAACTTGAATCCGTCTGGCGTCTTTGCTCTCGAGCTTGACCCAGGTGAGCTTAACGCCCGCGACGGGATACTTGGATCTAGCGAGAGCGCTCGTACAAACTCGCTGGCGTGCAAGACCAGTTCGCCGATTTCTAATGGATCGCCTTTCCCTTTGGCACGTGGGATGAACTCGCTGAGAGGGAGGTTTGTTAAAGGGATCGCGAAGCCAACGTTCTCGGCGTCAGTGAACTTGAGCGTGACCATACCGATCACATCACCGTCGAGGTTCACCGGGGAACGCCGGAATTGCCAGGGTTGATCGGTGCGCTGATTTGGTAATCGCTACGCTGCCCGACCGCTACCGCGTTCGCTCAGCTCCGCTCGCGTCTAGGAAAGGTCAAAAACCTCGTGTTTTTGCTGTTTTGATCGGCATCCCGTTCCTCGCGAAGGTCGCTTTGCTCCCGCGCTTCTCACTTTGCCTCGGTTCGCTGCGCGTCGGCTCCGGCATCCCGCCTATACCGCCGCTTCGCTCAGGACGCCCGGTCGCTTCCGGCGTCGTCCGCTGCGGTCTCCGTTCGCAAAACCTCACTTCGCCTTCCGCTCCCGCCACCTTCGCGGCCCGGCGTCGGCGAACTGCGTTCCCCTCGTCGAGCTGCGCCGACTCAGCTCACTTCGTGTTCGCCGCCGCCGGGCGGCATCGTGCCGCCGGGCTTCGATCAAACAGCCGCGTCCATGCGGCTGCGATTCACTTCTCCGTCACTTCTCCGTCCCCGCATGGTCGGCATCCGGCCGAGAACAGCCACGACGCACTTCGTGTGCGTCGCCGCGTCGCCGATGGCTCCCCGAATTCAGCACTCGACCCAGCGTGGGCGGCTTCGTGCCGCAAGCAGCCGTGGCGGACTTCGTGTCCGCCAAGGAGAAACGGCAGCCTGTCGGCTACCGTCGAAACGTGCTTCACTCCGGTGCATCGTGTTGTAAACTCATCAAAGAGCATCGCGGTAGGGACGGCTGTTGCCAGCCGCCCCCCGCACAGATCCGTACTTGAAGAATTACCTCATACGGCTCCTCCGTTGGATCAAACGATCACATGCAAAGCACGTCACCCGTCGCGGGCACCATGTCGCCATACGATGTCGATCCGGCTCAGTGTCCGGCACATCGGCAACAGCGATGCCTCTTTCCTTCGGTAGCCTCCTTCCCTTGTCAAGCTCCGCCGTGACGGTCGCCACTTTGTTCGCCTGAGTCGTTGGTACTACGAAGCTATCTGACTTCCCATCGGCGTTCATGTCAGCCGTGCCCTCGGAGAGGTTCGCTGACCGTCCTGCAACTTCTGCAGGAACCAATGGGATCTCCCGCCCCCAATCCCAGGCAAACGGGCGCGTCTTGGATTTTCCACGCATGCTCAGGTTCTCAGACTCCGCCGTGTCCGCATGGCTCTTGCCATTTCGCGAGCAGTGCGATGTTGCCTTCCCCCAGTCAGGACGAGGTCGGCACACGAAAGTGAGGCCCGTGTTGAATGATTACAGGGGAGCTCAATAGCTTGCCTGCGCTTCCCTCGGTACGGACGCTCAGCACAACGTTGTTACCGCAGTCGCACCTCCGCCGAAGGCCGAAGTCGGTGGCTAGTCGTTCTTCGTAAGAAACTTTCATTCTCGATCCAAAACCGGTTTTATCCCGGCACACCCTGGCACCTTTGTCCTACCCCCGCATGGCGGGTTTCCATCCCCTGATGCCACTAACTCGCGAGGGAAGGCTGGTAGAAACCGGTCCTACTTCACTTCAACAAAGGTGTGTAGCAGCGAGATTTTGTAGCGATGGGATTGTTGTACGTGCCTCGTGTGCCCCATGGTCTTGGATGCAACAACGGTTCGAGAATTCTTCCACCCGTGGCCCTTGTCGTAGCCTGTTTCAGAAACAGGCTCTTTGACGAGTGTTTGCTTGATGCGATTGACGCAGCCGATGACGTTGCCGCACAGGACATAGCCTACCATTGCCCCGATCGCGTGACCCGCACTGTATTTGCCGGACGCAAATCGACAAACGCCTCGCTGAACATATTTCAAAGCGAGCGAATTGTCGGTGCTCCAAATGCGTTTGCATTCGATTACCAAGTGTGTCACTTCATTCCAGGTGTAGCAGACCATGATGTCGATCAGTCCCAGCGGAGTGTCGTCATCAACAGCATCCGACTGAGCCTCACGCTCGAATCTCATTTCCGGCGGTGGCGATCTTCGAGCCTTCACGGCACTCATTTTCTGACGCAAGATATTTGTGATCGAATCTTCGTCCATGGCAGCGTCGAAACCAGCGTCAGCGATGACATCCGGCCACGCTTCGTGCAATACGTCTAACGACGTGCATAGGATTCCCCACTGCGCGTCATGACGCACATCAGAGTTCAAGCGGCCGTAGGTTCCATTTGCCAACGATCAAGTCCCTAGGGTCGAACTAGTTCAGCGAGAATTGAATCGGCATCGTCGTATCCACGAGCCCGCGACCAGAATCGCTTTTGAGACAGCTTGACGATGATGCAGCGGTCGCCATCAAAGTACACGAGCGAGCGACGAAGTTGAAACGTTGAGGTTAGTGGCGAGTGCAGTAGCTCGGCGAGGCGTCCCGAGTAGTCAAAGTCGGATCGCCCGATCGTTTTGACTTTTCGATTGCGTGATTCATCGAACCGGATGACAACGGCGCAGATATCTTCCAGCCCGTCGATGATATCGGCAGTAACTTTCAACTTGGCATCGCCAATGTTTCCGCGAATCGTAGAGCACACCGTGTCGGCGTAAGCTGCCAGTTCACTCACTTCTGCAGTATTGCAACCATCTGAATTGGTTCCCTTACGGACGAAGTCCATGTCGAAGTTGACGACATCGGTCACATAGTCACGTTGCCAGCTATCCAACCCAAAGAAATCAAAGACTGTCTCGTCGAGTGTTGCGAATGCAGTAAACGATTTGTCGCTTTTGGCCTGGGCAACCATGCCGACCATATCCTTCACCGCGTCTTCTTTTGCATCAAAGTCACGGAATGGAAGTCGTGCAAAGTCATTTTGCTCAGCAATTTGGCGATCGATGGCGAACCGCGAGGCCGTGTGTAGAAAGCAAAAAGCGGCCAGCGACGAATTGAAGAAACAAGCGAGAACTTTTGATTGGAATGGATCGTCAACCGGCATGCCCGAGTAAGATCTTGCGTACGCCACGTCTCGCTCAACGGTAGTGGATACAAGTCGGTTGCCCGAAAGTCCCTGCGGAACAATCGCTAACGGCGCTGAATACGACCGACGATCACGAGGGCGTTGCATCCTTTCATATTCGAACCTCGGTAGCGAATCCGTCGGCTGATAGAGCAACTCCAACGGGTGATCTTCCAGCATTCGCATGCCGATCATTTCTTTCGGAACGTCCGCACCAGCATCCCTTCCCTTGTAGCCCGGCATCAACGCGGTTCCCCACGTACTCAGCACTTCCCCAACTGTCGAGAAATTTCGATAAAGCCCCCTCATTATTGAAAAATCCCTCGGACCACCGTTGATCGCGAGTTTCAGCAAGTAATCATGCTGACGAACGTTCTCGAACGAAAGTGAATTCACGCGTTCAAAGAACAACTCAACAATTCCATGCTTGCGAAATCGTTCACTTCGTTCCGTGGACGCAATCGTCACTTCGTCATTGGCCATCGGCTTGGCATTCTCCGCGACGAAAATCATGGCGGGCTGTTCTGCCGAAGGAAACAATTCCTTGTTGTGATGCGACGATAGGTTCAACAGCATCCTTGGTCGCATCCGTCCGAATAAGTCCTGTTTGGCGAGTTGCGATTGTGGTTGCGGGCTAAAGAAATTCTTTGCATCAACGATCAACCCGATTCGGCCTCCGGGATTGCAGAAGTACTGGCTTCGCCAAATGAACGCTTGGTCGATCGGTGATCGGAATCCCAGCCGGACAGGGGGATCAAGCGAATCACAAAACGCAATGTGCGATTTGGCACTTGTTTCAGCACTGGTTTTGGAACCGCGTGTTTTCTTCCAAGGTGGATTGCCGACGACGATGGAAAACTGCTTGTTTCTGAACTCTGCTCGTTCCGCGAACCTGTCCGATTGAAACGCATCACCAACGAATAGGTTCCTGCCTTTTAAGCTGTCCTTGAACTTCAACTGTTTGATCGAATCTGGCGACGGGTCCAATTCAAAAGCGGTCAGACAGAGACTGAACGCGGCGATCTCTATCGCGGTTTCCTCCAAGTCGATGCCAAAAAGTTGTTTGGCCAAGACATCACGAACAAGCGTTCGACTCAGTTTTTCTTTTCCCTCGGCGACGCGGCGGGCGACCAAGCGTCGAAACGCATCCACAAGAAAGACACCTGATCCGCACGCCAAATCCAATACTCTTGGCTTGTCGCTGAGCGGTTGAGAAAATAACGCATCATCGAACACCTGCGAGAACACCAAGTCAACCAAATTAACAGGTGTGTAATGGGTGCCGCGTTCCTTCGCTAGTTTCGGATCGCCCGCATAGATGAAGCGTTCATAGATCGAACTGATCAATTCAATCGGGATGATCTCGAAATCGTAACGCCAGAAGTCGAGTGACAGTTGGCCGCTCGCCAGGTCTCGCCGGATGACGATAGATCGGGCGATATCCAATTGCTGCTTCGTATAACGATACGACTCGTTTGGCGAGCTCTTGCTCGGTGGCGGCGGGAAGAGATCACCGTTGAACGTCGTCCGCATTCCCTCGAAAAAAGATTGTGTTTCTTTGACGCTGGTGAGCACTTCCTCAAACGACTCACTCTTGAGTTCAGTGAACAACTCTTTGGGCAGAACACCACGAGCTTCAAGGTAGGCCGTGAACATGGTGCGCAGCATCAGGCGGTGCGCCGCCAGCGGATCACAACCGGCGATCGTCAAAAGCTGGGCAGCTTTGCCAAGATCAGCTGCCAGTTTCTCGTCGATACGGGTCGCTTTATTGATCTTCTGCCCCGCCTTGGTGGTCCAAAACTGGCCGCTTTCTAAACCAGTGCGGTCAAGCTCGTACTTGCGGATCTGTTCCAGATCATCCGTAGCCTCTTGCAGCAGTTCCGCCGGATGCCGCTTGGGAAGAATCGCAGTCTCTTCGGACGGTGGATGGAACGCATTGAGCACGCGGAGCGATTTCGGCGTGACGATCCAAAGCATTCGCCCCAAACCATGATTCCAGGCAGTCCGGTGCCAGTGGTGAACCTGCTCCGGCGTTGGTTCAGCAGACAAACTCTTGAAGTAGATGCAAGGCGTTCCGTTGACTTCAAAAACGTCTGTGACGCCTAGGTTGTCCGTGTTGAGAACGGATGCATAGCGAAAATGCTTGTCGAGCAATTTGCTTGATTTGCAACTTGTCCTTGCGTTGCGAAGCGATTCTCCGCTGAGCACGCCGCCACCATCGTCGCTGGGCGCAAGGCCCAACGCTTCGATGAGGTTTCGGTACTCCGGTGTGCTTGTTTCAGTGGTCACGGTTGCCCGCACAAGGATTGTGTTTTGTGACTGCCGTGCTAAGCGACATTGCTGGGTTTCGTCTTCTTCCTGCGAGTCTTCTGGTAACTCGCTCGTGTTTCCAAACAACGCTGCAGGGCTTGCCAGTCATCCGAGTTCAACTTACGCGAAGTCACTTCGTGCAAGAACTCTCGCGATTCGTCGGTAGCGAAGATTGGCTCGATTGACTCGAGAACCAATTGGCTCAGGTAGAGGTACTCGTATTCGTCGACATGCAAAGCACTCGCTAACGCTCGCACCACCACGTCGGAAACACCCGTTTTGCCGGTTCTCTTTTCAATCTTTGTGATGTACGAGAAGCTGATCGAAGCCGCTTCGGCCAATTGACGCACCGTCATTCCGGCTTTCTCACGATCTTGGCGGAGTCGCTGCCCAAATTGGTGGTTCGTTTCGTTCATGCCGAAGGCTCCAAGGGTTTGGTCGCCAAAAAATAGCAGTTTGTTGAACGCCAGTCAACAACTGTTTTCTTTCATGATGGCACGTCGCCATGACACGTCTGGTCGCTCAACCGTGTAGAAAGCCATCGAGGACAGCATCTTGTGTGGGTGCGTGGGACTAGCGAGAGCGGGTTGATGCTGCGCATTTTAGAAATGGGCTCTGTCCCCATGGAGACAGAAACGGTACGCGGACTCATTGTCAGGCGTTTGGAGGTTGTAACAGCTTAGTCCCCCGGTCCCGTTTGCCGCGCATCGCGTGCCGAAATTTCATTGACGACGAAATGGCGTTTTCCGGCATCTTGGCTTCGTCGTCTCTGTTCGCTGCCGCAAGTATTCGTGGGTGGTGAAAAAAGAAGGAGAAAAGAAGGAGAAAAGAAGCACTGTCATGGTCAAACTAGAAATTTACGATGCGCGCAGACCGATAGCGGCACTACCGATAGGGTAGTTTTTTTGGGACTCAAAGTCCAATGATTTGTTTGCCGCCGGCACTTCTCGGTCAGCA